>ENA-OPKA01000236-OPKA01000236.1-human-gut-metagenome-genome-assembly--contig:-NODE-236-length-10171-cov-1.943159_pt1 | contig 10171 bp, 5 predicted proteins | sample MGYA00241777_ERZ501679 | MGnify/ENA primary metagenome ERZ501679 (study PRJEB25962, sample SAMEA2042206) | human gut metagenome | biome: human gut; feature: human-associated habitat; material: faeces... | reverse complement strand
TGCCGATGTCGATGGTTCACACATCGACACCCTTATCATGACTCTCTTCTACCGCTACATGCCGGAAGTCATCCAGGGAGGACACCTCTACATCGCCAATCCGCCTCTGTACAAATGTACCAAAGGTAAGATCAGCGAATACTGCTATACCGACGAAGAGCGCCAGAACTTCATGCAACGGTATGGCGACGGTACGGAAAACGGTATTCATACACAGCGCTACAAAGGTTTGGGTGAAATGAATCCGGAACAGCTGTGGGAAACAACCATGAATCCGGAAACCCGTATCCTGAAACAGGTAAACATCGAAAACGCAGCAGAAGCCGACTATATCTTCTCTATGCTGATGGGTGATGATGTAGCGCCACGCCGCGAATTCATCGAAAGACATGCCACTTATGCAAACATCGATGCATAAGGACGCATTTTCAGTACTTAATCTTTTATTAACTTTTCCCTCACATCTTACAAAATGAGGAGAACTCCGGAGCCAATCGGGTTTCCGGAGTTTTTTTATTCCCTTTCTTCGTTTATATTTTCATTCCTGAAAATCGGCCCAGGAAGCCCTGTAGAGGCTTTTTTTAGATAAACAACTTATATTTTCGTCACAGGAAAAAGTTAGTTCCACTTTATTTAGTACATTTGGGAAAAGAACAAATCCAAACTAATACCTCGAAAAATATGAAACTGACATTTCGTATCCAATATCGTACGGTATGGGGAGAAGACATCCGGGTCATCCTGAACGATGACACCGAACATCCTATCGCTCTCTCTACCCGCGACGGTAACAACTGGATAGGCACAACCAACTATGAAGCACCTGTCGCATGTGTACAGGTCACTTATCGGTATGGAGTTTTCTGCAACGGAGTTTGTGTACGTAAGGAGTTCGGAGCCATTCCGCATTCTTTCGATATAGGGAATGCCCAGCAGACCCATTACATCATGGACGATTGTTGGCGTGACCTGCCAGCCGCTTCGTACAAATATAGTTCGGCTTTCAATGAGCCGCATCCGTGCGTCAAGCCCAACCAGCTGAACAACCATGTGGGCAACTGCATCACCTTCCGCGCTCTCTGCCCGGAACTCTACAACAAGAAACAGGAACTGGGTATCATAGGCAGCTGCAACGCTTTAGGCAACTGGGAATACTGCCGCCCGTTACGGATGTACGAGGTACAGCCTAACGTATGGCACATCACTCTGGATGCCTCCTCGCTTACCTTCCCCTTCGAATACAAATTTGCCGCCATCAATGCAAAGACCGGTGCCGTAGAAGAATGGGAAAGCGGTCCGAACCGTACTTTCCACATCCAGCCTCTGCTACGGGGAGAAACCTATCTGCCGATGGAAAGTGAAGTATTCTTCAACTTACCGGCCACCAAGATAGCAGGAACAGCCATTCCGGTATTCTCACTCCGCTCGGAAGGAAGCTTCGGTGTAGGTGACTTCGGAGATTTGCTGACCTTCATCGAATGGGCTGCCCAGACTCACCAGAAAGCTGTACAGATTCTGCCTATCAACGATACGACCATGACAGGTACATGGACAGACTCTTATCCATACAGCAGTATCTCTATCTACGCCTTCCACCCGATGTTTACCGACCTGCGCCAACTTCCGGCTCTGAAGGATAAAGAAGCTGCCGCACGTTTCGAGAAAGAAAGAATCCGTCTGAATGCCCTGCCACAGGTCGACTACGAAGAAGTGAACCTGCATAAGCGTAACTACCTGAAAGCCATATTCAAGCAGGAAAAAGAAGCCATACTAAGCTCAAAAGATTTCCAGCAGTTCTTTGCCGACAACAAAAACTGGCTGTTGCCTTATGCGGCATTCTGCTTCCTGCGTGAAAAATACGGTACCCCCGAGTTCACTACCTGGCCGGAATATGCAGACTATCAGAAAGAAGAAATCGAAGCACTCTGCGATCCGGAAAGTGAAAGCTATGAGGACATAGCCTACCATTACTTCGTACAGTACAGCCTGCATGTACAACTGCTGAAAGCCTGCGACTACGGCCGTAGCAAGGGTGTCATCGTCAAAGGAGATATCCCTATCGGTATCAGCCGCACCAGCGTAGAAGCATGGACAGAACCTTATTACTTCAACATGAACGGTCAGGCAGGTGCTCCACCCGATGCCTTCTCTACCAAGGGACAGAACTGGGGATTGCCTACGTACAACTGGGAAGTCATGGAAAAAGACAATTACCAGTGGTGGCGCCTGCGCTTCTCGAAGATGGCCGAATACTTCACAGCCTACCGTATCGACCATATCTTAGGCTTCTTCCGTATCTGGGAAATCCCGACCCACTCGGTACACGGTCTGTTGGGACAATTCTCTCCGGCCTTACCGATGAGTCCGGAAGAAATCCGCAGCTTCGGTCTGGATTTCAACAAGGAGTTCATGACCCAGCCGTTCATCAACGAATACATGCTGCAGACCATGTTCGGCAACAAGGTCAATTACGTCAAGGAAAACTTCGTGGTACACCGCCACCATGACATCTATGCCATGCGTCCGGAATTCGATACCCAACGGAAAGTAGAAGCTTTCTTTGCCGGCAAGACCGATGTAGACAGCCTCAACCTGAAAGAAGGACTGTATGCGCTCATCAGCAACGTACTGTTCGTTCCAGACCGCAAGAATCCGGATATGTATCATCCACGCATTGCCGTACAGAACGACTATATCTTCAACCGCTTAACCTGGAATGAGAAAGAAGCCTTCAACCGCCTCTACAACCACTATTATTACCAGCGCCACAACGAATTCTGGTACAGTGAAGCCATGAAGAAGCTTCCTATCCTCACCCAGTCTACCCCGATGCTGGTATGCGGCGAAGATTTGGGAATGGTTCCCGACTGTGTGCCTTGGGTAATGGACCAGCTGCAGATTCTGTCACTGGAAATCCAGCGCATGCCGAAAGACCCGAAATGCGAATTCGGCCATGTATACGCTTACCCGCTCCGCTCGGTATGTACCATCGGTACACACGATATGTCTACCCTTCGCGGCTGGTGGGAAGAAGACGCTACCGTAACCGAGCATTTCTACCACTCGGAACTGGGACATTGGGGCGACGTTCCCAAGCAGGCTCCGGGATGGCTCTGCAAGGAAGTCATCGAACACCACCTCAAGTCTCCTTCCATGCTGTGTATACTGACCTGGCAGGACTGGACTGCCATGGACGAAGAGTTGCGTAACCCGAATGTGGACAGCGAACGTATCAACATACCGGCCAATCCACGCCACTACTGGCGCTGGCGCATGCACATCACGTTGGAAAGACTGATGAAACAGACCGAGTTCAACGAAGAAATCATTCGGATGATTGATGAGAGCGGACGTTACTGATAATATCAACCCGCCTACAGACTGAACCACTGAAAGAGGCCCAGCCTCCTTCCCCATAAATCCCCTTCTTTCTGATACCTTCACCGGGATAAAGGAAGAAGGGGATTTCTATTTTCTCCAAACAAATAAGGCCACCCGGACAACATCTGTCAGAGCAGCCTTACTTGAGTTATGCCTCTATGAAAGTTAAGCAACAGCCTTATGTTCTTTAATGATTCCTACACAACAGGCTCCTACTATCAACAAGACACCCGCCAATACCAGCATGTTCACTTCCGGCGGTACACTGCCTTCATGCGTAAAGCTCTTCAGAATCCATCCTCCTGTAATAGCCGCAACAATCTGAGGCACACAGATGGTTCCGTTGAACAAACCTAAGTATGTTCCCATGTGACCTCCAGTCAAAGCGTTGGTCAAGATAGTAAACGGCATGGCCAACATGGCAGCCCACGCACAGCCTCAGCAGGAAAGGAATGAACATCATGTACTGGTCGTGAGTGAAAGAGATAGAGATGAAACCGATACCGCCCAATACAAGGCTCAGCGCATAGGCAAACTTACGGTTCGGGATAGAAGGCATCACTGCCGCCCAGATAACAGAACCAATAGCCTGTACAGCGAACAAGATACCTACCCAGTCGCCTGCAGTCTGATATTGCGAAGACTGCGTATCCAATACCCAATGAGTGACACCATCTTTCACGACTTCTACAGCAGGGGTACCGAATACATTGGCAGCTACCGTACCGTTTGTATATGTCCACATGAACATGAAGGCCGCCCAACAGAAGAATTGTACCAGTCCTACAGTCCAGAATGCTTTCGGAGCCTTGACCAGCAACTGGAATACATTCACTTTTTCCTGTTTCTCTTCCTTCGAGATTCCATGATATTCAGCATACAGTTCGGGAGGATATTCCTTTACCTTCGCGGTAGTATAGATAACGCAGAGAATCAATATGGCCGCACCGATATAGAAGGAAAAAATAACCGAATCAGGAATTACCCCTTTCGGTGCCACATTGCTGATACCTACAGCAGCAAAGATAAACGGGAACAGGTATCCGGCCAGACTACCGGCATTGCACAAAAAGCTCTGGATAGAATAGGCCAATCCTTTCTGCTTCTCGTTCACCATATCGCCCACCATCATCTTGAACGGTTGCATGGCTATATTGATGGAAGTATCGAGGAACATCAGGGCAAAAAGTCCGAAAACCATCGCCGCCGATACAGACATACCGAAACTGCCGGCATTCGGAAGCAGGCACATCACCAGTACGGCTATCAAGGCACCCACAAACAAATAAGGAATCCGTCGGCCGAAACGGCACCAGGTCTTGTCACTCAACGCACCGATAATCGGTTGAACGATAATACCCGCCAACGGAGGTAAAATCCAGAAATAACTCAAGCTATGAGGGTCGGCCCCCAATGTCGCGAAAATACGGCTAATATTAGCACTCTGTAAGGCATAGGCTATCTGCACGCCAAAAAATCCGAAGCTGATGTTCCACAACTTCCAGAAACTTAAATCAGGTATTCTTTTCATGGTAATATATAAATGTATATTTGCCTATGTGATGTATGCCTTACAGATTCATCACCTCCTGTTCAAAACGGTCCTTGTCACCAACAGCCTTGTTGCGGATCTTGCTCCGATAATTGTAAACAGTAGCTAACGAGTAACCTAAGAAATGTGCTATCCGGGTAGCATCGGTTACCCCTAAACGAATCAGTGCAAATATACGAAGTTCTGTGTTTAGTAGTTCACCTGATTTGGGATAAATTTTGCCGTCATCGACTAATAATTTGTTAAAATCTTCAATGAAGTTAGGGAACAGGTCCAGGAATGACTTGTCGAACTCGGTATAGAACGCTTTCCGTTCGTCACGAAGGAACTGTTCTGAACGGATGGTCTTGAAAAGTTCGTCTATCTTGGAAGCCATCGCCAGTTTCTCGAGCGACCGTCTATATTGTTCCAACTTCTCCAGATAACTCACACAGCGGTCCAGATAACGGGCAATGTATACTTCCTTAATCTTACCGGTCTGTGCCAGTTCCTGATTGGCAGTGACCAGATTCCGGTTAGCCATATACAGGTTTTTCCGCATCAGCGAAAGCTTCTTCATCCAATAATAGAAGTAAAAAGACAAGACAATCAGGATAATCACGAACAGGCTCAGGATAGCAAGCATCCAACGTGTGACAGCCTTTTCCTGCTGGTCTTTTTCCTTATAAGCCTTATCAATGATGGGGTAAATAGCGGCAACCTCCATAAAACGCAGGCGGGCATTACAGTCCACCGCATCTTCCATGGCACAGTTCAGATACAGATAAGCACGGCTAAGTTCCCCACGGTCGTACACCAGGTTCGCCAGACGCTGCAAAGCCGCATATTCGCGGTTGGCCAGTTTCATGTCGCAGATAGCCGACTGAGCCAGATAATAGGCCTGTCTATCCACCTGTTTCTTCATCTCGTACGCCTCAGACAAAGTATAATACAGATAGGCTTTCCGCTGCAAATCGTTCTGTTTCTCCAACAGGGTATTCAACAATGAAATAGCTTCATCCATGTTCCGGTTCTGCAATTCCTTTTCTGCAAGAATGAGTTTCCGGTCAAAGTTCTCCGTGTCCAAAGTCAAGATGGAATCCCGATAAGCTTCCGTCATGTCAATATACTTCTGACGGGCAGACCTATCGGCCGTGTAATCAGCAAGCCAACCGTAATACACCCGGTAACTACGGTAATAATACTCCAAAGCGTCGTTTTCCAGTTCACTGACTTTCACCTTCTTAAGTTCCTCAGAAGCCTCATTATACATTCCCATCAGGCCAAAGACTTCTGCCCGATTAAGATAAATCTGATTATAGAGTTCCGGACGGTTAAGTTGCTGGAGAAGAGAAGCCTTCCGGTTGACATAATACAACGCTGAATCTGCCTGGAAATGCAGATAGATACTCGACAACGCACCATATATATTATACTGCTCCCACGAGTCCGTAGAATGCTGCAGTTTTTTCTTGAGCGACTCAATCTGACTGGCCCGTTGCTGATGATACATCTTTTTCTGTCCAATAGCTTCATCCAATTCCTTCAATACTTCATCCAACGAAGTATCTTGGGCATATATCCCAAACGAACTCAAGATGGAAAGCAATAAAAGAAGTAATATACGTTGCTTTTTCATAGGATTTTTGTCATCGTTAGGTTCCTGCAAACGTACAAAATAACATCTTAAAAAAAAAATAAACCCTTGTTTATCTTTCAAATTATTTATATTATTCGTATCTTAGTCTCCAAGAGAAGTTCTGATTATCAATCAGTTCTCATCTTAAAACCTTTATATTTTTATTTCAAGAGGTGCATTAGGAAAAGAAACCTTATACATTTGCAAAAACCAAAAAATCAATTATCATGAAACGAACACTTCTTATTGTCATGGCACTGTTAAGCTTTCTAGGATTCAAGACTGCCGTACATGCTGCCACCATCCACAAGGTAGCACCTACTTATTGGTGGGCGGGAATGAAAAATCCCGAGTTACAGATTCTATTGTACGGTGACAACATCGGATCATCTGATGTAACTTTATCTAGTAAGGATGTAATGCTGAAGGAAGTTGTCAGACAGGAGAACCCCAATTACCTGCTCCTGTATGTCGACCTGTCGGAAGCCGCTCCACAAGCATTCAACATCCAGTTAAAACAAGGAAAAGATTTGACAACAATCCCGTATGAACTGAGACAACGTACGAGAAAAGGAAGCGACATCCAAGGATTCACATCCAGCGATGTATTATACCTGATTATGCCGGACCGTTTCGCCAACGGTAACCCGGATAACGACGTGGTTCCAGGTATGCTGGAAAACAAAGCCGACCGTAATGAACAATACGGACGTCACGGAGGCGACTTGAAAGGTATCACCGACCATCTGGACTACATCGCCGATTTGGGAGTGACTGCCATCTGGCTGAATCCGACTCAGGAAAATGACATGAAAAACGGCTCTTACCACGGCTACGCCATCACCGATTATTATCAGGCCGACCGCCGTTTCGGAGGAAATGAAGACTTCAAGAATCTGGTAGAACAAGCACATAATAAGAACCTGAAAGTGGTTATGGACATGATCTTCAACCACTGCGGTAGCGAAAACTATTTATTCAAAGACAAACCATCCAAAGATTGGTTCAATTTCAAATCAAGCTACGTACAAACTTCATATAAAACGGCTAGCGTCATGGATATACACGCCAGCCAATACGAAAAGAAAATCGCTACCGACGGCTGGTTCACCCTCGAAATGCCTGACTTCAACCAACGCAACAGGCACGTTGCCCGCTACCTGATTCAAAGCAGTATCTGGTGGATTGAATCAACAGGTATCAACGGTATCCGCCAGGATACACATCCGTATGCCGACTACGACTTCATGTCTACCTGGTGTAAAGAAGTTCTGGATGAATATCCGCACTTCAACATTGTAGGCGAGACATGGTTGAACAGCAACGTATTGGTATCTTATTGGCAGAAAGACAGTAAACTGGCCTATCCGAAAAACTCTAACCTTCCGACTGTCATGGACTTTCCGCTTCAGGCATTGATGAATACGGCCTTTGATGAAGAAACTAATGACTGGGCAAACGGACTGTACCGCCTGTATGACTATCAGACTCAAGACCTGGTATATGCCAACCCGATGAACTTGTTAATATTCCTTGATAATCATGACACTTCCCGCTTCTACCAGAAAGAAGAACAGCTGAAGAATCTTACCCGTTACAAACAAGCGCTGGCCTTCCTGCTGACTACCCGTGGTATTCCTCAGATTTATTACGGAACTGAAATTCTGATGTTCGGTGATAAAGGAGATGGAGACGGCACATTGCGTAAAGACTTCCCGGGCGGATGGCCAGGCGATAAAGTAAATGCTTTCACAGCTGCCGGACGTACCGAGTTACAGAACGAAGCCTTCGAATATACCAAGAAACTGCTCAACTGGCGTAAGAATAACGATGTCATCGGTAAAGGAAGTCTGAAACACTACTCCATCGCCAATGGTACTTACGTATACGAACGCAGCTACCAAGGAAAATCTGTTGTAGTGATCATGAACGGAACCGACAAGGCTCAAGAGTTGAATCTGACCCCGTACCGTGAAATCCTGCCCAAAGCAAGCAGTACTGACTTCTTAAGTGGAAAACAGATAAGCTTGGGCGAAAAATTATCCTTAAGCCCACGGGAAACGCTTATACTTACATTCTAGGATTTTTATATTCTCATCAAAGAGTAAAACACATAGTTAATTATTAGACAAGAGATTATCAATAGGTATCCTTTCTATATTTTTATATTTTTGTTCTAATACGGTCAAACTGATTTCTATAGTTTTAAATTTGTGGAACAAATGAGAAATCAGTTAACCTTAATACCAGAAAAACGTATGAATATTAAAAAACATCTCACCTTTGCAGCTTTGTTCTGCATGGCTTTGGTCGCACAGGCACAAAAGCTGACATCACCCGACGGTAACCTGGTGATGAACTTCAGCCTGAATCAGGCAGGTGCTCCCACATACGACCTCTTCTTTAAAGGAAAAGCCGTCATCAAACCGAGTACGCTAGGTCTGGAACTGAAAAAAGAGAATGCCGACAAACAAACCGATTTCGAAGCGACTCCACGTACAGACAGAGACCAATTGGATGAAAAGACCAACCTGATGAGTGGCTTCACCATCCAAGATACAAAAACCAGTACTTTCGATGAGACATGGCATCCGGTATGGGGAGAGGAAAGTTCCATCAGAAATCATTACAACGAGCTTGAGGTTACATTAAACCAGCCATCGAACGACCGCTGCATGGTCATCCGATTCCGCCTGTTTGACGACGGTCTGGGTTTCCGTTATGAATTTCCACAACAGAAGAACCTGAACTATTTCGTCATTAAGGAAGAACACAGCCAGTTCGCCATGAGCGGTGACCACACGGCCTATTGGATTCCGGGCGACTACGATACCCAAGAATACGACTATACCACTTCACGCCTGTCAGAAATCAGAGAACTGATGAAAAAGGCAGTTACTCCGAACTCTTCACAGACAGTCTTCTCTCCTACCGGTGTACAGACTGCTTTGATGATGAAGACCGATGACGGACTTTACATCAACCTGCATGAAGCGGCCCTGGTGAACTATTCTTGTATGCACCTGAATCTGGACGACAAGAATTTAGTCTTCGAATCCTGGCTGACACCCGATGCCAAAGGAGACAAAGGCTACATGCAGACTCCTTGTCACTCTCCATGGCGTACAGTCATTGTAAGTGACGACGCCCGCAACATCCTGGCTTCACGCATTACATTGAACCTGAACGACCCGTGCAAGTACACCGATACATCATGGATTAAACCGGTGAAATACGTCGGCGTATGGTGGGACATGATTACCGGAAAAGGTTCATGGGCTTACACAGACGAACTGGCCAGCGTAAGACTGGGAGAAACAGACTATACCAAGACCAAACCGAACGGCAAACATTCAGCCAATACAGCCAATGTAAAACGCTATATCGATTTTGCCGCTGCCAATGGATTTGACGCCGTACTGGTAGAAGGCTGGAACGAAGGCTGGGAAGACTGGTTCGGTAAGAGCAAGGATTATGTATTCGATTTCGTAACTCCTTATCCAGACTTCGATGTTAAGGAAATACATCGCTATGCTGCAAGTAAGGGCGTCAAGATGATGATGCACCACGAAACTTCAGCGTCTGTCCGCAACTACGAACGTCACATGGACAAGGCCTAT
>ENA-OPKA01000228-OPKA01000228.1-human-gut-metagenome-genome-assembly--contig:-NODE-228-length-10469-cov-1.177838_pt1 | contig 10469 bp, 7 predicted proteins | sample MGYA00241777_ERZ501679 | MGnify/ENA primary metagenome ERZ501679 (study PRJEB25962, sample SAMEA2042206) | human gut metagenome | biome: human gut; feature: human-associated habitat; material: faeces... | reverse complement strand
TGTTTGTAATTGACGGAAAGGTGGTTTTTTATGAGAATCGGAATAAGAGCACATGATGTTGCATACGCTCCATTAGAGGAGCTTATACCTAATATACATGCACAGGGTTTTCACTGTATGCATATTGCACTCAGTAAGTCTATTAAGGAGTTTAAGCCGGGCGTGGAGACTATGACTCCGGGACTCGCTATGTATATTAAGGAATTATGTACAGAGAATAAGGTTGATGTTGCAGTACTTGGCTGTTATCTTAACCTTTGCAATCCTAATCCTGAGAAGCATAAGGAGATTGTTGAGAAGTATAAGGCACATATAAGATTTGCAAGTATTCTTGGCTGTGGAGTTGTTGGTACTGAGACTGGTGCGGTTAATGAGGAGTATAAGTATGAGCCGGCTAATCACAGTGAGGAGGCACTTCAGTGCTTTATTGATAATTTAAGGCCAATAGTTAAATATGCTGAACAGTTTGGTGTCATTGTAGCAATTGAGCCTGTATGGAAGCACATTGTATACACTGTCGAACGTGCAAGAAAGGTGCTTGACGCTATTGATTCACCTAATCTTCAGATTATATTTGACCCGGTTAACCTGTTATGTGTTGATAATCTTGCACAGCAGGATGAGATTATTGAGAAAGCATTTGACCTGTTATTAAAGGATACAAACCGTGTACATAAAAAAGGCTCCGGATTGCTGTTGTTCACTGCAAGGATTATATTGTTGAAGGCAGTGAGCTTAAGTCAGTGGCAGCAGGTACAGGAAAGGGTAATCCGGTGACCGGAGGAGGTCTTAATTATCCACTTCTGTTAAAGAAGATTAAGGAGCATAAGCCATATGTACACTGCACATTGGAAAATACTGTTCCTGAGAATGCAGTGGCTACAAGAGAATTTATGGAAAGAACATATGCCAGTGTATAAATAATGGGCTTAAGAAAACTATAACGCTGGACAATTACCAGAGAATGGAGGCACGTATGCCAGAGAATATAGAGTTACCAGGCGCAAGCCATAACAAAACTAATCAGGTTGAAAGAGCGGTGGATACACCAGCAGATTTTACAAGTCCTGAGGAATTATATAAGGATCTTATTGCGGCTATAAAGAAATACCACCCATCTACAGATCTGTCTGATATCGAGAAGGCATACGAGACCGCAAGAAAGGCACATGAGGGACAGTTCAGAAAATCGGGTGAGCCATATATAATCCACCCTTTATGTGTTGCTATTATTCTGGCTGAATTAGAGCTTGATAAGGAGTCAATTATTGCAGGCCTTCTTCATGATGTTGTTGAAGATACAGTTATGACAAGTGAAGATGTTGCAAAAGAATTTGGTGATGAGGTAGCACTGTTAGTAGATGGTGTAACAAAGCTGACACAGCTCAATTACCAGCATGATAAGATTGAGGTCCAGGCAGAAAACCTTAGAAAAATGTTTCTTGCAATGGCAAAGGATATAAGAGTTATCCTTATAAAGCTTGCCGACAGACTGCATAATATGCGTACAATGCAGTATCAGTCGCCGGCAAAGCAGATTGAGAAATCAAGAGAGACAATGGAAATATATGCTCCAATAGCCCACAGGTTAGGTATTTCCAAGATTAAGGTAGAGCTTGATGATTTATCAATGAAATATCTTATGCCTGATGTATATAATGATCTTGTTGAACAGGTCAACTTAAACAGACCAGGCAGGGAAGCATTTATAAAGAGCATAATTAAAGAAGTCGGCATGCATATAAGCAATGCCGGTATTGAGGCTGAGATAGACGGAAGAGTTAAGCATTTCTTCTCAATCTATAGAAAAATGGTTAACCAGAATAAGACGCTTGACCAGATATATGATATATTTGCAGTAAGAATCAAGGTTGACACAGTAAAAGACTGTTATGCGGCACTTGGTGTAATACACGAAATGTATAAGCCTATTCCAGGACGTTTCAAGGATTATATCGCCATGCCTAAGCCTAATAATTACCAGTCACTCCATACAACACTTATTGCATCTAACGGACAGCCGTTTGAGATACAGATAAGAACTTACGAAATGCATAAGATTGCTGAGTATGGTATTGCAGCCCACTGGAAATATAAAGAGGGAAAAACTGGCGAGAAGGACAACCAGAGTGAGGAAGCAAAGCTTAGCTGGTTAAGACAGATTCTTGAATGGCAGAGGGATATGTCCGATAACAAGGAATTTTTAAGCATAATAAAGAGCGACCTTGATTTATTCTCGGACAGTGTGTATTGTTTTACTCCACAGGGAGATGTCAAGAACCTGCCGGCAGGCTCCACTCCTATTGATTTCGCATACAGCATACATTCGGCTGTAGGTAATAAAATGGTGGGTGCCAAAGTAAACGGCAAGCTGGTACCTATTGATTACAAGATAAAAAACGGTGACAGAATCGAAGTTATTACGTCCCAGAATTCTAAAGGACCAAGCCGTGACTGGCTTAAAATAGTAAAAAGCCCGCAGGCTAAGAACAAAATTAATTCATGGTTCAAGGCTGAACTTAAAGAAGATAATATTTTAAAAGGAAAAGACCTTATCCATAATTACTGTAAGACAAAAAACATTGTTTTATCAGATCTTCTTAAGCCTGAATTCATAGAAAAGACTATGACAAAGTATGGATTCAGGGATTGGGATTCCGTACTTGCCGCTGTAGGACACGGCGGACTTAAGGAAGGCCAGGTTGTTGGTAAACTTCAGGAAGAATACGATAAGAAGCATAGGGAAGAAATTACCGATGCGGATATTCTTGCAGACAACTCCGAAAGTACCATAAAACAGAAGGATGACGGTAAGCCATCTAAGACCGGAATTATTGTTAAGGGCATACATGATGTGGCAGTCAGGTTTTCAAAATGCTGCAATCCTGTTCCGGGTGATGAAATCGTAGGCTTTGTAACAAGAGGAAGAGGAATATCAATCCATACCACGGATTGTATTAACGTAATTAACATGTCGGAACTTGATAAATCAAGACTTATTGAAGCTGAATGGCAGAAACTTGATTATGAAAATTCAGAAGAAAGATATACAACAGATATTAAGATATATGCAAATAACAGAACAGGCCTTATTGTAGATATTTCAAAGATACTTACAGAGAGAAAGATTGATGTTAAGACCATGAATTGCCGTACAAGCAAGACAGGAACGGCAACACTTGAACTTAGTTTTGAAATAAGCGGCGTGGATGCACTCAGGGAACTTTTTGATAAATTAAGAAATGTTGAAGGAGTTCTGGATATCGAGAGAACGAGAGGTTAGTGTATGATAAAAATTGAACATAATATAATAGGAATGTGTGCTACCAATACCTATTATGTATATGATGACGAGACTAAAAGAGGCCTTATTATTGATCCGGCCGGAGACCCTGTCAGAATTATTGAACGTGTTGCCAGATTACAGATAAAAGTTGAAGGTATTCTTATTACCCACGGACATTTTGATCATGTGCTTGCCCTTGATGAAGTAAGGGAACGTTTCAATGTAAAAGCATATATAGGAAATACGGAAAAGGCTGTATTAGAAGACCCGGAGGCCAATCTTACATCAGGCTTTATGGGTGAGGGCAGAACCTTCAGTGCAGATGTGTACCTTAAGGACGGAGAAGAATTTGAAGCCGGTGGTTTCAGAATTAAGGCATTTGAAGTTCCGGGACATACAATAGGCGGAATGTGCTATTATTTTATGAAGGTGTGCTCTTTTCGGGAGATACACTGTTTTGCGAATCAGTCGGAAGAAGTGATTTCAAGGGAGGAAGTACATTTGCCCTTATCGCTTCAATTAAAGAGAAATTATATACTCTTCCCGATGATGTCAAGGTATATCCTGGACATTCGGAAGCAACCACTATAGGGCATGAGAAAAAATATAACCCTTTTGTAAGATAGGATATAAAATGATTTTTTTTAGTATTAATACAAAAGATTATGAAAATGATGTCAGGGTCATGACACAGGCATTTTATCCCGATACAAAAATTACGACGGAAAATTGCGATAATCCCGAACTTTCCATAGCAGTATTTGTTGATGGCAAAAAGGTAAAGGGAAGCGTTACAGGTGCAGATATAACCGGGGCTTCTTTTGAATATGATGTATATGAGGATAAGAAAAGAACCAGAAACAGACTGAAAAGAGAACTTTACGGAATATATTCCTCTCTTACGGGCAAGTCCCTGCCATGGGGAACTCTTACGGGAATACGTCCTGTTAAGATACCACTTGCCATGGTTGAAGAAGGTGTTGATGATAATACAATAATCAGACATCTTGAAGAAGAATATCTTGTTAATGAAAAGAAATCTTTACTTAGCCTTGAGGTTGCTGCAAACGAAAATGAACTGTTAAAGACACTCGATTATAAGAATGGATATAGTCTGTATATAGGTATTCCGTTCTGTCCTACTACCTGTCTTTACTGTTCTTTTACCTCCTATCCCATAAGCATGTGGAAGGACAAAGTAGACAGCTATCTTGACGCACTTTTTAAAGAACTTAAATATCTGTCGGAACATCTTAGAGGAAGAAAACCTGACAGCATATATATAGGCGGCGGAACTCCCACCACACTTTTACCATATCAGTTTGAAAGACTTTTTGATTTCCTTGAAAGCTGTTTTGATTACAGTAACCTTAAAGAATTTACCGTTGAAGCAGGCAGACCGGACAGTATTGACCGTGATAAACTTGAGGTTATCAAAAAACACGGAATAGGAAGAATTTCAATCAATCCGCAGACCATGAATCAGAAGACCCTTGATCTGATAGGAAGAAGACATACCGTAGAACAGATATGTGATACGTTTAAGATGGCGAGAGACTGTGGTTTTGATAATATCAATATGGATATGATTGTGGGACTTCCGGGAGAAGATAAGGAAGATGTGAGAAATACCCTTGAACAGATAATGAAATTATCTCCGGACAATCTTACGGTTCATTCACTGGCAATAAAAAGAGCCGCAAGGCTTAACTATATGAAAGAAGCATACGCAGACTACAGAATAGATAATACGGACGAAATAATCACCATGACAAAGGAATATGCCGATATGATGGGCATGACACCCTATTACCTTTACCGTCAGAAAAATATGGCAGGTAATTTTGAAAATGTGGGATATGCAAAAGAAGGCAAAAAAGGTGTATATAACATCCTGATAATGGAAGAGAAACAGTCCATATATGCGGCTGGCGCGGGAGCACAGTCGAAAATAGTTTTTCCGGATGAAAACAGAGTTGAACGTATAGAAAATGTAAAAGATGTATCTAATTACATAGAACGTGTAGATGAAATGATAGAAAGAAAGCGAAGTTTTTTTAATGAGAATTAGAGCAAAAGCCAATCCGGTTCAGGCAACACTTCTATCGGATTTTGAAGATAATATCAATCACGGAGTGTGTGTAAGCAATCTTACATATCTTCTTGCCAAAGAGATGGGCTATGACGAGAGCATTTGTTATGAACTGGCACTTGCCGGACTTGTCCATGATATAGGCAAACTTAAACTATCAAGGTATCTTTACGGCAGAAACGAGGATGATGACCATAAAAATGATGATGGAACGGAATATATGAGAATGCATTCCAAGTTAAGTTATGATATACTTAAAAAGTATGATTTTTCGGATCTTGTTCTTGATTCTGTTTTGTATCATCATGAGAACTATGACGGAACCGGTTATCCTGAAAACAGAAAAGGCGAAGATATACCGTTTGGTGCGAGAGTAATGCGTGTTGCGGATACTTTTACCGCCCTGATTTCAGACAGACCGTATCGAAGGGCATTTGACATCGAAACAGCGATGCAGATAATAATAGATGAGATAGACTGCTATGATATGGAAGTATTTTTAGCTTTCCAACGTCTGATTCATGAGCCTTCAACCATAGAGAAAATTAAGAACAGCAGGCTGATGATTAATTTTACAACAAGAGAGATTATGAAAAAGTGAGGATATAATAATGGCACTGATTAAAAAACCTATGACAGGTATGAAAGATATTCTGCCAAAGGAAATGCAGATAAGAGATTATCTTATCGGAATAATTAAAGAAACATATTCAAAGTTCGGTTTTACGTCCATTGAAACACCGGCAGTTGAAAATATTGCCAACCTTTCAAGCAAACAGGGCGGTGAAAATGAAAAACTTATTTTCAAAATTATGAAAAGAGGAGAAAAACTTAATCTTGAAAGTGCTTCATCAGAGGCAGACCTTGTGGATGGAGGATTAAGATATGACCTTACGGTACCCCTTGTAAGATTTTACTCCAATAACCAGGCATCCCTGCCATCACCTTTTAAAGCACTTCAGATAGGAAGCGTATGGAGAGCAGACAGACCTCAGAAAGGCAGATTCAGACAGTTTTACCAGTGTGATATAGATATACTCGGTGAACCAACCAACCTTGCGGAGATAGAACTGATTCTTGCAACCACCACAACGCTTGGCAGGATTGGTTTTAAGAATTTCAAGATTAAAATAAATGACAGAAGAATACTTAAGGCAATGGCTGCATACAGCGGATTTGCAGAAGAATCTTACGATAATGTTTTTATTATTCTTGATAAAATGGACAAAATCGGAATTGAAGGCGTTAAGGAAGATCTTATTGCCAACGGCTATGATGCGGCTTCGGTAGAGAAGTATGTAAGTCTTTTTGACGGAATTGAAAAAGCCGATAACGGCCTTTTATATCTTGCGGATACAATCGCTGAATTTCTTCCGGATGAGGCTAAAGACAATCTTCTTGAGATTATTGAGAGCGTCAACGGAACAAAGAACTGTGATTTTGATATAGTATTTGACCCTACGCTTGTAAGAGGAATGTCTTACTATACGGGAACAATTTTTGAAATTGAAGTTCCTGAATTCGGAAGCAGCGTTGGCGGTGGCGGACGTTACGATAAGATGGTGGGCAAATTTACCGGACAGGAGACACCGGCCTGCGGATTTTCAATTGGTTTTGAAAGAATAATTACTATTCTTATGGATAATAATTTTGAGATACCAAATCAGGGAAATAGTATTGCTTTTCTTGTAGAAAAAGGTATACAATCAGAGATGTTATGTAATATTATCAAAGAAGCACAGAAACTTCGGGAAGAAGGAATCAAGGTGCTTGTTGTAAGAATGAATAAAAATAAAAAATTCCAGAAGGACAACCTCATTGAACAGGGGTACAAGGAATTTAAGGAATTTTACAAAAATCCAATAGTAAAATAAAGAGAGGAACTATCTATGGTACAGTCTAGAACACACAACTGTGGAGAACTCCGCCTTGCCGATGCCGGTAAGGACGTAACAGTTGTTGGTTGGTATGAGAATATTAGAAAGGTAAGTAAGAACTTAGGTTTCCTGATTTTAAGGGACTTTTACGGAACAACACAGGTTGTTATCGAGACAGAAGATATGATGTCGGTTATAGATTCTGTCAATAAGGAATCGACGATTCAGGTAACTGGTGTTGTAAGGGAACGTTCAAGCAAGAATGCAGAACTTCCTACAGGTGAGATTGAGGTTGTTCCATCTAAGATTGAGATTCTCGGTAAGTGCCGTTACAATGCACTTCCGTTTGAGATTAACCAGTCTAAGGATGCGGATGAGAATACAAGACTTAAATACCGCTATCTTGATTTAAGAAATCCTGCGGTTAAGGGCAATATTATTTTAAGAAGCAAAATAGTTGCTGAACTCCGTAACAAGATGAACTCACTTGGATTTATGGAAATAACAACACCAATCCTTACATGTTCATCACCTGAAGGAGCAAGGGATTATCTTGTACCGGCAAGAAATCATCCGGGTAAGTTTTATGCACTCCCACAGGCTCCACAGCAGTTCAAGCAGATACTTATGGCATCAGGCTTTGACAGATATTTCCAGATAGCACCTTGCTTCAGGGATGAGGATGCGAGAGCTGACCGTTCACCGGGAGAATTTTACCAGCTTGATATGGAAATGGCATTTGCATCACAGGAAGATGTATTTTCGGTAATTGAAGAGGTTCTTCCTCCTGTATTTGCAAAATACGGTGTATATTCCAATGCATCAAAGGCTCCTTTTGTGAGAATACCTTATCTTGAATCTATGGATAAATACGGAACAGATAAGCCTGACTTAAGAATTGACCTTGTATTAACCGATGCTACAGAACTTCTTTCAGGATGCGGATTCGGACCTTTTGAAGGACAGACAGTAAAGGCAATTGTTGTTGACGGATTTACTGCAACAAGAAAGCAGATAGATGCAATATGCGCGGATGTGGAAGTTGCCACAGCCAATAAGGCATATTGGTTCAAAGTAGATGAGAATGGAGAAATTACAGGCGGAATCGCTAAGTTTCTTCAGAACATTAAAGAACAGGTAATAAACACACTCGGTCTTAAGCCGGGAGACTTTGTAGGACTTACAGCCGGAAAGAAACTTGTTGCACAGAAAACAGCCGGTGTACTCAGAAGACTTCTCGGTGCAGCCAGTGAAAAACATATGAAACAGAATACATACGAATTCTGCTGGATTGTTGATTTCCCTATGTATGAAATAGGTGAAGAATCGGGAGAACTTGAGTTCTGTCATAATCCTTTCTCTATGCCACAGGGCGGAATGGATGCACTTAAGAACAAAGAACCTCTTGATATACTTGCATACCAGTATGATCTTGTATGCAATGGCGTCGAATTATCATCAGGTGCGGTAAGAAACCATGACCCTGAGATAATGATAGAAGCATTCAGATTAGTAGGACTTGGTGAAGATGATGTTAAAGCCAAATTCCCTGCAATGTATAATGCGTTCTGCTATGGAGCACCACCACATGCAGGAATAGCTCCGGGAGTTGACCGTATGATAATGCTTATCTGCGGAGAGGAAAGCATAAGAGAGATAATTCCTTTCCCAATGAACAAAAACGCAATGGATGTTATGATGGGAGCACCTGCCACTGTAGACCAGAAGCAGCTTGATGATGTTCACATCGCTATTGTAAAAGAAAGAGAAGAGTAGGAGGACTGTATTAATGTATTCATTTGATGAAGTAAAAGAATTTGATCCTGAAGTTGCCGAGGCTATTAAGCTTGAAGTGGGAAGACAGAATGACCATATAGAGCTTATTGCATCAGAAAATTTTGTCAGCAAGGCTGTAATGGCAGCAATGGGAAGCTGGCTTACCAACAAATATGCCGAAGGTTATCCCGGAAAAAGATACTACGGCGGATGCCAGTATGTTGATATTGTTGAGAACCTTGCCATTGAAAGAGCAAAGAAGCTTTTCGGATGTGATTATGTAAACGTACAGCCTCATTCAGGAGCACAGGCTAATATGGCAGTATTCTTTGCCATCCTCAATCCCGGTGACACATACATGGGAATGAGCCTTGCACACGGCGGACATTTATCACATGGTTCACCTGTAAATATGTCAGGAAAATATTTTAACTGCGTGCCTTACGGCGTTAATGACGAGGGCTTCATTGATTATGATGAGGTATTAAGAATTGCCAAAGAATGCAGACCTAAGATGATTCTTGCCGGAGCAAGTGCTTATGCAAGAACAATAGATTTCAAGAAATTCAGGGAAATAGCCGATGAAGTCGGAGCTGTCCTTATGGTAGATATGGCACATATTGCAGGTCTTGTTGCAGGCGGACAGCATATGAGCCCTATTCCTTATGCAGATGTTGTTACAACAACAACACACAAGACGCTCAGAGGACCAAGAGGCGGTATGATTCTCTGTAATCAGGAAGCCGCAGACAAATATAACTTTAATAAAGCAATTTTCCCGGGAATCCAGGGCGGTCCTTTAATGCATGTAATTGCAGGTAAGGCAATATGCTTTAAAGAAGCTCTTGAACCTGAATTTAAGACTTATGCCAAAAACATTATTGACAATGCCAAGGCACTTGCAGATGGTCTTTTAAACAGAGGCTTTAATCTTGTATCAGGCGGAACGGATAACCACCTTATGCTTGTAGATTTAAGAAGCAAGGGAGTTACAGGTAAAGCAACAGAAAAACTTCTTGATACAGTTAATATTACATGTAATAAGAATGCAATTCCAAATGATCCTGAAAAGCCATTTACAACAAGCGGTATCAGACTTGGTACAGCAGCAGTTACTACAAGAGGCTTTAATACAGAGGATATGGATAAAGTTGCTGAAGCAATCGCTCTTGCAGTAACGGATGATGATGTTAAGAAAGCAGAGGCAATGGCTAAGTATGGTAAAGCTGCTATGACAGAGATGATTATTAAAGTCCTTCCACAGATGGCAGAAGCAATTGCAAAGCCTCTTGAAAGCATTGATAAGGTTACTATTATTGATGGAGGTTCAGGTGAGAACGGAGTAGGAACTTTCAGTGGTAATGTACCGTCAGTTCTTGCTAAGACAATTGAGAGTATCAAGGAAACTACAGGTTTTGACCTGACAGAAGTCATGAAG
>ENA-OPKA01000210-OPKA01000210.1-human-gut-metagenome-genome-assembly--contig:-NODE-210-length-11024-cov-2.542164_pt1 | contig 11024 bp, 10 predicted proteins | sample MGYA00241777_ERZ501679 | MGnify/ENA primary metagenome ERZ501679 (study PRJEB25962, sample SAMEA2042206) | human gut metagenome | biome: human gut; feature: human-associated habitat; material: faeces... | reverse complement strand
CACGGAATGCCGATTTACCACATCGCAGTACAATTTTTTTTAGACAATGCAAAGATACAAAGCGGAAGCCCTCTTTTGCAAGTTTTCCCTGCCATATAGAAACACATCAGGGAAAAACAGGGAAAAAATAATGGGCAGCAGGGAAAACAGCAGGGAAAAATAAAAAATCCTGATACATTCATTGGTATTCTCATTCTTTTTCTTTAACTTTGCGTCACTTTCATTTTCATTCAAATTCTGCAAGTAAATACCTGCACAAAACAGGTAACGGCAGACGACTCATATAACAATGACAGAAAAAGAAGAACAACAATCTCAGTTCAGCTATGAAGTTTTCGACCGACAACTGAACACCTTTTATATGATGTGTCAGGTTTTCATTCAAGGCTGGGAAGACTACAGCACCCAGGAGATGAACTGTGACATACGCTCTCTGTGCACCAAGGCTTCAAGGCTCTGCTATATGGCAGACCAGGATCTCGCCTTGCAGCACAACGACCTGACACACCAGCGCAAGTTCATCAATCAGTCCCATCTCGGTACTATCAGCCAGATAGTCATCAATGAGATGACCCCTTTCTTAAAAAAAGTAATAGACAGATATAAGACCACCAAAAATCTGGAAGGTCATAAGAGCGGCATGTTTTCAGCTCAGATGAGCATGCTTTTCCCAAAACTGCACGAACTGCTCTTAGAGGATGGCATGGCGGAAGACTCCATTGCCAATTTAGGAGCCGACATCAATATTGTGGAAAGAGCTTTCCTCAAGAAGATCAAGTGTGCTAAATATCCTGGAGTGAAATCCGAAGAAAGATTCTGGAACATCTTCCAGCTATATGGCTACTCATGCTATCTGGTGTATCATTTTCGACAGGTAAACGATGTCTGCGGAAGATATATTACAGACGAGGAGGCTGGGCGACTCACCGAAATGGCAGTACAGAAATATTCTACAGACCCGGGAGGCAAGAAAGACATCGACCTGTATTTCTCTACTCTGGAATACAATAACGACCATAAGACGCTCAACATAGATCAGATGCGCAGCGAACAGCGAAAACTGCAAAACGAAGTTCCGGAAAGTCTGCTCCTGCCGTTCCTGCACCATGTAAACGATGCCTACGAGATGGGAAAGGAAGTAAACCAGCAGACATTTACTGCAGAAGAATACATCAGTCTGCTCTCTGCTACTGCAAAATGGCAACTTCTGGAACAGCAGATTTTCGAATGTCAGCATCCGAATGAAATAAAGCCGCAGTACGACAATGAGGTTTTCGTAACGGTACACAATGGCAGACCGGTGAAAATGGACGAATTGCGCAAAACGATTTCCCTGATGGTGAAGCTGGTAAACAAGAAGAACCAGTGGTTTTGCGTGTGGAGTGTGCTGAGGCATCACAATCTTTTGGCCAACTATTCGCATGAGGCTTTTGCCCGCCAGATGATGAGCAGCTACTGGTTTGGCGACATCGAAGGCTACAAGCGTTTCTCAGGCGACACCTTGCGAGAATACAAACGTTACTTCTCCGACTACGACTACATGCAATGGGACAATGATGCTTTCCTGGAGCAGAAGCAGCTGTTCGGTATGACCAAATGGTCGAACTCGCTATGCCAGAAGTTTCAGTCGCTATGTCAGAAAATGGAGCAAGCCATCGTCGGCTGGAGCTACCTCTGATCTCTTATTGACAGACTTTCGCATGTACGAAAGTTGAGTGAAAATATAAAAACATTATCATATAATGAACAACGAACATCAAACGTATCCTGCGGACAATGAACAGAACGACATCATCATTTATCGCTCTAAAGACGGTAAGGTAAATGTCGCTCTGATGACCCGTGAAGGCAAGGTTTGGCTTAACCAAATGCAAATCGCCAAACTTTTTGGGACCTCTAAGCAAAGTATTAGTCATCATATAGCTGGAGTCCTGAAAGACAATGAGTTAGATAAAGATGCAGTTGTCAAATATTATTTGACAACTGCATCGGATGGACGCAACTATAAGGTGCTTTATTATTCTTTGGAGATGATTCTCGCTATAGGCTATCGTGTTCGTGGTGTTCGTGGCGTTCAGTTCCGTCAATGGGCAACGCAGCATCTCTCAGAGTATCTTGTAAAAGGATTTACAATGGATGACGAGCGGTTGAAAAATCCTGATGGCCGCCCAGACTATTTCGATGAGTTCCTGCAACGTGCTGACGTGACTTTGCCCAATATGGGACTTATGACATGGAAGGGAAGTGTTTGTTAGAGCAAGGTTAAATGACGTTCATATATTCAAAATCGCATTTTTTGTAGTGAACAATCTCTGTATTCGCATACGACCTTTAGCGAGACAATCTGTGCGCTGAGCTTACTCTTTATATTCGCATCGGCCTCAGCACGTGCCAACACGTTTGAAATGTACAGAAAATGTGCGCCGTTGTTTAGACGCTCCAAGCTAAGAGTTCCTATTTCGCTCATAGTTTGATAAAAGTTTTAAGACGAATACTGTGGAAACTTTGTTTCTGTTGCGTTAAATAGATTGTTTATGCCACCACTACATTGTTTCCGATAATAATTCTCGTGGAAGCAGCCGTACACGTTGTTTCCTTACTCGTTCCTTTGGGGCTGGACACAAAAACAGCGTTTCTTGCACCATTCCGTATGGAGTAATGCAAGAAACGCTGTTTCTGCCGTCTTCCGATAATGAATTATACAATCTTCATGCCACAAACCCTTACCGACACATTTCATGCCATCGTTGACACGGTTTCTTGCATCATGCACTATGGATTTGACATATTGTCTGATGTTTTCGGTCATTATAGTGGCGTAATTAGACAAAAAAAGTCTGTTTTATGCAACTAACAGCCCATAAAGTATTTATTTTCACGGATTTTTTGTATCTTTGCAACGCATTCGCAATAAATGCGTTTGCAAACATAATGTAAATTTGGAAGTGCATTCCATACTTTGTCCGACCCTGTGAAACTTCGACAACTTCACAAACCAATGACGAGGACAAGTAGAGAAGGTGCTCCCTTGGATTCGTATTATCGTAACCCGATATACGTTCAAGGTGAGGCTTTATCTATCTTGGTTCGTTATTGGGCAGTCGAAGGCCTCACAGGTGAGCAGGATATGATGAGGTCTCACTTCTTTTTGTATAAATCAAGAATGATGGATGATTATGAGAATCTTTAAGGTTATAGCATGTTGTATTTTTGCATTGACATTTATGAATGTCAATGTATATGGTGACAGAATTAGAAAGTATAAAGTTCGTAGTTACATTCCTATTGTGGGAGACACTATCGCTTTTTACCCTCTTAATAGTTACTACGAAGGAAATATAATACAAGCCTATTCTTGTTTCTATAATTCAGAAAGCGCAGAAAAGGGATTTAAGGATAAATTTAGATTTCATCCTAATGCTAATGGACTCACTCCTGCGTCTGAAATATCAGATGTATATATGCGTGTAGAACAAGTTATACCTTCTTATATATACAAGAAAGAGAAGTATTTTGCTGTCAATTTTACCAGGATTGCAGATGGAAAGCAAATTATACTTGCTATACCATATTCAATGAAAGGTGTCCCCACTAATGCTATAGAGCGAACTTGGCTTCATAAAGAATATGTACCATTTTTCAGCATACCATTCTATACAAAATCATTCCTCAGCTATTTCAAGCAAAAGGTAAATGAGGAGATTATTTTTTATGGGACATACAAAACGGATACTGAATTGTATGATATGTCGGAATTTGCGAACAAGTCTTATGATGTCAGTAATTTAAATTTTTATCGTGGCAAAAAGTACACAATTCTTAATATGGGCTTCTTGTCCACATCTACAAAACTTGTCTATCCTAATCTGTATTGTACTATTCAAGATGCTGAGAAGAAAATATATTATATTCCGCTAACATATTTTGTCGGTAATGCAAAATTGGATTATCTTATGTCTGCAAAAATGGAGAATCTTTTAGATGCACATTTCAAAAGATCTATTCTGCTTGAAAACAAAATAAAGACATTATCTCAAGAGTGCGAAGAAGGAAAACTTATCAAAAAGTTTTCAGGAAAAGAAGTTTCTTTATCTTGGATAGAGTTTAGGACCTCTATGTTTAGAGATTACGGATTTGAAATACGAAAGACAACTGATAACACTCCATATTCAATACGTAATGGAAATTACAAATGCTTAGGGTTTCAGTATAAGATTCCATACATTAAAACCAACAGAGATTTTGAGCTATATGCTATCTTGAAAGATAGTATAGGTGAACAATTCTATTTCCCGGCAATTAATTTTAATAATGGCATCATAGATTATAATTTTGATAATATTTTCGTTCTAAAAAGCGAAGCCGATGCGCATGAGAGAAAAATGAAATCTGATGCAAATGAAATAGAGGCTAAAATAAAATTTTACACAAAGAAATACGGAGAAAAAGCTGCTAATGGTATTGTATATGATGGTTGTTCAGAAGAAAGATACTTAAAGTTAAGAAAAAAATATGGAGCTCAAAAAGCTGGATATATGGCAATGAAACAATTCAAAATTGGGTGGACTTATGAAGAGGTAATGGAAGCTGTACAGGATGGATATTTTGAACTTTTAAACACTTACGAGAACAAATATTCATACTATGAGTATTATCAGTATAGAAAATATTACCCAAGATATGTCTTGTTTGAAAATGGTAAAGTGGTAAGCATAAATGATTAAAATAATGACAATAAGATGCTTAAATTATTAATTGCTGTAACATTCTTATTTTGCATATGTAGCTGTGGTAAGGCAAAGAACGAGCCCGTTAAGGTTATTCAAACAGACTCGTTTTCTTGTGCCTTTGTAATACAGGTCAACAGATTTGGCACATATTATGTCTATATAGCAAATGAATCAGATCGTTATCAATATGCCCTGTTGTTAAATCAAAAAGCAACAATTGGAGACTCTATATGGAAAGTCAAACTTTCTGATATAGATAAATGTATTGCCATATACAAAAAAGCGACAAAAGATAAGAATATAAAAATCAAAATAGAAGCAGACAATAAAGCTGAGTATTGTGGTATAAAGAATCTAATGCAATGCTTGCAAGATGCAGGTTATACTCGATATAATCTAACAACAAAACCTTAAGGATATGACAATTCAAAAACACCCATATGGTTATTGGACTGATGGAAGAATCAAAGAAATATAGAACCCCAATAGAGTTTAAGATAAATGCACCTACTGCATACAAAAAGGCTAATGAGAAGAAGCTGATAAAGGGAATGACATGGTTGAAAACAGACCGTCATAAGAAGCGTGGACCACGTGCAAATCACAAATACACAAAAGATGTAATAGTTTCATTTATACAAGAACATAAATGTACAACATATGCTGATTTTAGGCGCATAAATGAATACGCATATAACCAAGCAAAGAAAAATGGTTGGTTACCAGAATTAGGCTTAATACAGGATAATCCAGGAAGGAAATTCTGGACTAAAGAAAAGGTATTTGAAGTAGCTCGCAATTACTCCAACAAAACGAATTTTCAAGAAAAAGAACCAGCAGCATATAGTTGGGCTAGTGAATACAAAATTCTTAATAGATTTGACTGGATGAAACCGCGTAGTTATGACGAAAGAAAAGAAGAGCATAACTCAACTGTGTACGCCTATATTGATGAAAATAATAAAGTTGCATATGTAGGGCTTACAATAGATAAAAACAGTAGGAAAAAGAGACATAAATACGAACCTAATAGTGCGGTAAGAAAATATTTTGGCAAAAACATCCCAGAACCTATTATTTTGAAGGATGGTCTGACAGTATTAGAAAGTCAATATTATGAAGATTATTACAAGAAACAATATGCAAATGATGATTATAATCTTCTGAACATTGCTCCAACTGGAAAAAATGTTGGCTCAATTGGTGGTATCGCTAAATGGACTTCAAAAGAAAAAGTATTTGAAGAATCTAAAAAATACCATAGTAGAAGCGAATTTCGAAAGAAAGCGGGCGGTGCATATAGTCATGCCAATGATAACAAGTGGCTACCAGAAATGACTTGGTTGAAAACACCAGAAAGAGATATAAGATGGACTTACGAGGCAGTCATTGAAGAGAGCCATAAATATGAATATAAATGTGACTTCATAAAATTCTCAGGTGGAGCACATCAGGTTGCAAGTGAAAAAGGATGGCTCAAAGAAATGACTTGGCTAAAAGATAAGAAAAAGCCACATAACTATTGGACTAAAGAAAGGGTGCTTGAAGAAAGCCATAAATATTCTAACAAAAAAGAATTTGAGAATAATGCCAAAGGTGCTTTTCTTAAAGCGATGGTTAATGGTTGGATTTCTGAGATGACATGGTTAAAACCTCTTCCTTTAGGCATAATATCAAAATGGACCAGAGAAGCAATTATTGTAGAATCTAAGAAATACACTTCAAAAACAGAATTTGCAATAAATAGTCCGACAGCATACCAACATGCATGTGAAGACAAAACAATATTCAAGGAAATGCCGTGGATAAAAGAGAAAAAGAAGCCCGATGGCTATTGGGATGTAAAAGAGCATGTAATGGAAGAAGGCAAAAAATATAGGAATCGAACAGACTTTTCTAAAGGTGCTTTTACTGCATGGAGAAAAGCAAAAGACTATGGTTGGATTGATGAAATAGAATGGGCTAAGTGAGCTTCTTGATGTCGCTCTTTCTCAATGCCGTTAGGCAAGAGGACAGGAAGGCTCGCTTCAATGCAGGGGCGGAGTATGGAGTGGATGCCCAGCGGATAACCTCGTTTTGCGAAAGATGCTCCTTGCCTGTCGGGATTGTCTCGATACGTTCCAAGAAACCATTTGGATTCTCCTTAATCTTTCGGTCACGATAGGCTGTGTGGATTGAAGCACGGAAAGTTACTTTTCGGTTCCCTCCTTCGCACCTCGGCAATTCAAACAAGTTTGATTGCGCTCGGTTTGTCGTCGGTTGACCAGTAGTTGGCAGCTGAGTTGATATGCAGTTTCCGGTTCTTATGTAGTCCCAGTTCTTTTTTATGTAACATTCTGTGATTTGTTATCTTACTTCCCACCCATCAATAGTCCCCGTCTTCGACGAGAAATTGCAGCCTATCAGATGGATATGCTTAGGACTTGCTTCGTATTCCCTCGCATATCCCTTGTCTTTGATTTGTTGGATGGCGGCATCGGCGGAGCCATCAAGTTTGAACTCGAAGATATAGACATCGTTTGAGGTCTCTACAATACAATCCACTCTGCCTTCGCTTTGCTCTTTCTCGATGAAGATGGTATAGGAACTGATCATTCGGAGAATGAGATAGAACGTGTACTGGAAGTATCGCTCCTTCTCTCGCTCATCATCCTTGCGACGCTGCGAATAGGGAATGCTTGCCAAGAAAGAGGTGAAGAGTTTCTTGAGCTGTTCTACATCACCTTCTTCCATGGTATCTATCACTTGAAGAACCCATGAACTTGGAGATTCTTTTGGCTTGAGGTAGCTGGATGTGAGCAATGTGATGAAGCCACGGCGTACCTCATCATTTGGAAAATCCAACAGATAGGAGTTGGTTGATCGCTTATACTTCTTGACGGTGAGATAACCACTCTGATATATCATAGGCAATGGACGTTCCACATCAGCCTTGTAGTCATCGAAGTCTTGGGTGGTATAGTACTTGCCCACCAATTCGTTGATGTGTTCGTTGTCGTGAGCCAGGAGGCGCACAAGATAGGTTGGTGAACCAGTCTTGAACCAATAGTCGTCTATCCACATTTCGTTGAAGGCACGTAGTATGCTAAATGGATTATATACGCCAATCAATCGGCGACTGAAATGGTAACCATCGAACTGGCGCTTCAACTTGGCTTTCATTTCATCATCAGTAAACTCATATTCCCTTGCCATCTCCTTGATTTGCTCCTTGAAGACGGTGTGGAGTTCCTCCTCGGTGATGCCGAGCAAGGTGTCGTATCGGGCGGAGAGGCTGATGTCGTCGGGCTGGTTGAAACCGCTGAACACACTGACTTGTGAAAACTTGGTAACTCCCGTGAGTAATACGAACTGGAGATGCTCATCGGCTTCCTTGAAGACGGAATAGAATCCCTTCAAGGTATTACGATTATAATCCTCTAAGGTTATCTTGCTCTCATTGGTAGTGACATACATTTCCAAGTCCATCACGTCAAGCAAAGGCTTGTCGTATTCATCAATCAATACGACGGCACGCAAGCCTGTCTTTTTGTGGGCTGCCTTCAGAATTTCACGGAAGCGACTTCCAAGAGTTGTGGCAAAGGGAGACTTGCCATATATAGCTTCTTGTGTTTCGACAAATTCAGTCAATACACTTTCCAATTCATTTTCCTTTGTAAAATCCTTGCCATTGAAATCTATATGAAATACAGGATATTCCTTCCATTCTGTCTCTAATTTCTCCATGGCAAGCCCTTTGAACAGTTCTTTCCTGCCTTGGAAGTAGCATTCGAGGGTTGACACAAGCAATGATTTGCCAAATCGCCTTGGGCGACTCAGAAAGTAAATGTTTCCATTATGTACCAAGTCATAAATCAACTCGGTTTTATCAATGTAAAGATAGCCCTCATTGATGATTTTATCGAAACTTTGAATGCCTATAGGATATTTCATATTGCCTTCTTATTGAATACTACTGCAAAATTACAAAAAAAAATCATATTCGCAATTCTTTGCTTGGTTATTTCAGGGGAAATGCGTATTTTTGCAAGTGGACTTTATGGCAAATCCTTGTTTCTATAAAAAAGAGAGAACGTTATGAATGAACAGAAGAAATTGACTCCCGAGTTGGAGGGACGTGTACAGCAGGCAGTGGAGAATTTCATGCAGGGCTATGGCTGTTGCCAGTCTGTAGTGGCAGCCTTTGCCGACCTGTATGGTCTTGACGAAAAGATGGCGAAGCGCATTGGTGCTGGCTTCGGAGGTGGAGTAGGAAGGATGCGGATGATGTGCGGTGCCGTGTCGGGAATAGTTGTCCTTGTAGGACTTGATTGCGGACAGACCGAAGGCGATGACCGCGAAGGAAAGTCGGCATGTTATAAGGTGGTGCAGCAACTGCTCGCCCAGTCGAAAGAGCAGAATGGCAGCATCATCTGTGCCGAGATCTTAGGACTGAAAGGCCATGAGAAAGCCCAGTCGAGCTATGTCGCCTCTGCCCGTACTGCCGAATACTATAAGTCGCGCCCATGCGCTGCCAAAGTGGAGAGTGCAGCCAGAATCTTTGCCGAATACTTGATGGCGAAAGAGTAAAATATGAACTACCAAAATAACAAGGACTTTGCCGAGGCCCAGTATTACCTCAAGATGCTGGACGACTTCTGTAAGACAGGTCGGGTGATCATGCCCGAACTGCCGGCACAGGTCATGCCCTGGAATACGAAGGAAGACCCGCTGAAAGACTATCTCGTTCATCTCTTCAACCTGAAGATAACCATCGCAACAGGTGAGGAGGTGCAGAAGTTCATGCGCCAGGTGGTGAACAGCAAGATCAAGGCAAAGGTGTTCTACGACTGCGTGGGCAAGTTTGTGGTGGAGTGTGTGCATCACATCCGTTTTCAGCGCCAGCGTGCCTGGACTGCCTTTCATCGTGCCGAAGATGTGCTGTCCTGGACCAGCTTCAGGCGTATGGACAGGCAGGTGTGGCATCCCTTGCTCAATCAGTTGGAGCAGGATTATGGTGCCGATGGTTTCGACAAGCCTTTCTTCGTGCGGCTGTTTCAAGGCGAGGGCGCTTCGAAGAGCGAGAACTGGGAACGCTTAGTGAGAGACTGGAAAGACAGTATCGAAAGGCAGACACTTGGCAAACTGAAGAACTTCATCGCCATCAGACAGAACAATTTCGAGAGCGGACTCATCAAGATGATGGATCAGGTGACCCGAAACATCAAGGCCAAGGGAATACCCGAGAGCAGAGCCGTACAGGCTTGGGAACTGATGTCGGGCGGATGGACCGAGACAGAGTTTGAACGCAGGCTGAACCAGATGAAGATACAGGACCGCTATCCCGAAATCAAGGAGATAGTGGCAAAGATGGGACGTGTGGCAGACGCCAATGGCAAGGACCGGCTCACTATAGCCTCGGGCGTAGACATGAAGATGGAGCATTCGGCAGGCAGCGACATTGAGGGCATCACCGTGGGCGACGACCTCAACTCCTTGCTGCCTCTTGAACTTGCACAGTATAGCGATGAGGACATGGAAGGACTCTTTATCTATAAGTATCGTACGCGCAGGCTGCAGACCTTCCGCTATAAGAGCGAGATGGCAAAGCCTTCACGCAAGTTGGGCTTCACCCATGCCTCGCGCAAGGGTCCCATGATTGTGTGTCTCGACACTTCGGCAAGTATGTATGGCACCCCTGAGCGAGTAGCCTCCACACTAATCTCCCTGCTCGAAGAGACTGCCGAGGACCTGGAACGTGACTGTTATCTCATAGACTTTTCGGTCAATATCCATGCCGTCGACCTGATGGAGAAACGCCGGCTCAACCGCATGCGCAAGTTGGGTTTGCAGATACCTCAGTCTTCGGATGAGTCTGATGCAGAGAAGCCGCAACGCCAGTCTGGCGCTTCTCATCTTCCCTTCATCGGTGGTGGCACGAATGCACGCAAGATGATGGACGAGATGTTCTCTCTGCTCGATAACGACGGCTTGCGTTATGTCAATGCCGACGTGCTGTGGATCACTGACTTTATGATTCCGGAGCCTCCTCGTTTGCTGATCGATAAGTTCAAGGAATACCGCGACACGGGCACCCGCTTCTATGGCATCTGTATCGTACACGAGCAAGACAAGGCCGAGAATAATTCCTGGGAGCCTTACTTCCATCACATCTATACCATCACCTATCGACCCGTGAGGAGGTATTAGACGATTCTGTATTGGTAATTGAAGTTTCGCAAGTTCAGAAGTTATAGAAGTTATAGAAGTTATCACTCCCTTCGGTCGTTAGAGGTTATAGCCAACAGCACAAAC
>ENA-OPKA01000208-OPKA01000208.1-human-gut-metagenome-genome-assembly--contig:-NODE-208-length-11148-cov-3.264040_pt1 | contig 11148 bp, 7 predicted proteins | sample MGYA00241777_ERZ501679 | MGnify/ENA primary metagenome ERZ501679 (study PRJEB25962, sample SAMEA2042206) | human gut metagenome | biome: human gut; feature: human-associated habitat; material: faeces... | reverse complement strand
CTGCCAATAACTTTGCTACATTTTTCTGTTTATCACTTTTTATTCGTACTTTTGTAGTCGAAAACTGACAATTCTTAAACGAAAAAGTCAACACAGGAACAAAGATCATTTAGTTTACAAAAATAGTATTGATATTTTGTAATGGGAGGACTTTTAACATTCAGAGTCGGAAACTTTGACACAACAGCAGAACGTGAGCAGTTTCGGTTTCTCTGTGAGCAACTCAAAGCTCACTATGAGGATTCGAATGAATTCTGTGTGTTCGCAGGCAACTATAATATTGGATGTGAATTAGATGCGTTGTTTATCAAGAAGGATGCTATCATCTCAATCGAATTTAAGAATTATGGTGGCAAAGTTGTTGCCAATGAAAACGGAGAATGGACTTGCGATGGAAAAACCATCAAGGGAGGCTCAAGAAAAACAGCCCTCCAACAAGCACGAATAAACCATTCGACAGTTAAGAAAGAACTTAAAGTCTTGGGGATTGAAAAGAATCAAATCAAGGATGTCCCTCATCTTATTATATTTCATCAACCCATTGAATTGGAAAACAATTTAAGTGCCACCAACAGGTCTTGGCTTCACATTACTGATAGCGAACATTTCATTGAAAAGTTGGATGACATCACTTGTCCTCACACCGACCTTGACCCACTCGGAATCGTTAAACTTGCGGAAACTCTCAACCTAAATCCCTTCTATCTGACGGAATTCAGCAATGCCTCTTATGAATCACAGGCACCCAAGGAGAACAAGAAAGAGATCTTTGAGGGCATAAAAAAAGATGCCCAAAAGCTATCTAAAGATGCGTTCAGCGAAGTACCTGATACATTGTACCAAGAAGAAAGTTTGTCCGAATTGCCACAAACCAAAGATGTCATAGATTCAAAAGAAATAGAGAGTCAAAGTGTAGCGGATGAGGTAAATGTGTTACACTCAAGTGCAGATTTGATTCCCTTGAAGGAGTATGCACATCAAATTATCAATGTTGTTTTGGGGGTGAACGACATAGAGGTTTTTGCCCTTACTCCAATTGATTTTGGGAGAGCGTATCCTTCCTTTATAAAGCACATAGATCATGAGTTTGTCGTGCTCTTAAAAGGACGGATTGCACCTGACCAAGAAAAACGTCTGTACAGGTTCTTGCAAAAAGACATGGCAAGGATGTCGGATGATATTTTGTACTGGCAGACTGGAGAACGTATTGTATCTCAAATAGAAGAGGGGAATAATCCCGACATAGAAGAATCCGCCAGCATTCATTCTGATGGCACACTTGCAGATGTAGATCTTCCCAATTGGTTGGACAGATATTTGTTTTTTGACCTTGGTGCGAAATACTCTCCCAACCATTCCAGGTTTGAGTACAATCTGAATTTGAACACAGGCGAGATTAAAGTATACCTCGGCACATACTTCCCGAGAAGTTTTGTCGAAGTAAAATCAATCTTTGAAGAATTCAGCCAAAACAGCAATTATCTTTCTTTAGTCGGGGAACGGACTTCTGTCAGTATCCTTGATTTAGGCTGTGGCACTGGTGGCGATCTCTTTGGACTTCTATCTTTTCTCGAGAAGTACGAATCATCATTAGAATCCGTCAAACTGTTAGCAATAGACGGAAACCAAATGGCCTTAAGGTTCTTTGAGAAGATTATGGCTGAGTTCAAGAAACACAGCAGACTCAAGATTGATTACCGAATAGGCCCAGTCTTCATTGAAAGCGAGAACGATTTAAATCTCGTATCAGATGTTTTATCAGACAAATATGATTTGATTCTATCATGCAAGGCAATCTGCGAGATGCTAGCAAAAAAGCGCATTGAAAATAAGGCCTACAAACAAACGGCAAGCATGCTGTCTTCTAAATTAACAGACAAAGGCATTATGCTGATAGAAGATGTAACCATAAAAAGTCCAGCAACGAAAAAATTCATTCCGTACATGCTTAATGCAGAATTGAATGAATTCGTAGCTGAAAACGATGATTTCGCAACAATATACCCGACTGCATGCAAGGACAAAGAGTCCAAATGTATAAACGGATGCTTTTTCAAGAAGGAGATAAGAGTAACTCATTCTGCAAAGAACAACGATATAAGCAAAATTATCTACCGGATAATTGGGAAGAAACCGTTTGCCGAGAATGTCGTTGTGTCATCCAATGGGGAAACCGAATATAACTCATGTACTATCAAATAAATTAAAAAATTATGGCAGACTTCGATTCTGAATTCTTCATTGACTATTCAAGTCTAGATGATTTCCAGAGGCAGCTGATAGACAGAAAGAATAACAAGTCTATGGTTGTCTCCGGCAGTGCAGGAAGCGGCAAATCGCTTATTGCCCTTCATAAGGCTAAACAAATTGCAGCTCTCGGTGAAAGTTACACAATTATCGTATATACTAAGTCTTTGAGAAAGTATTTTGAGGATGGTTTGAAAAAGCTGGGACTTAGAAATGTATATCATTACCATCAATGGCGCCATAATCAAAGAAGAGTAAAATACCTCATAGTTGATGAATGCCAGGATTTTACAAGGGAAGAAATTAATGAAATGAAACAGTATGGGGAGTATTGCTTGTTCTTTGGCGATACTGCTCAATCTATTATGGGCTTTGGCGATAGAGGGCAAACCCAAACTATTGAACGCACGGCTTCGGATATGGGCATTGCTCCGGATCCTCTATATTTCAACTACAGACTGACTCAAGAAGTCGCAGCTCTTGGCGAGAAGGTAGGAAATGTAGAGGACTTGGTTCTCAAGTGTAAGCGTCAAGGTGAGAAACCCAACCTTATCTCTGCAAATAGTTATGATGGACAACTGGATAAAATCGCGGACATTATAAAAAACAGATCCTTAACGAATGTCGGAATCCTATTGCCATTCAATACGGATGACAAGGGCGAATGGTCTGTAGAGTATGTCAAGGATTATCTGATGAGAAAAGGCATCACGTGCGAATTCAAGTATAATGCCAACCAAGATACTGAAATGGACTTGGATTTCCATTCCTCTAACCCCAAAATTATGACTTGGTGGTGTGCAAAAGGACTCCAATTCAAGGATGTCTTTATCCCTGGATGTGAGAAGAATACTGATAAGCGTGCAGCACTTTATGTGGCTATGACAAGGTGTAGTGAACGTCTTTATTTAGGATACACATCATCTTTGTCTCCACTCTTCCCTAAGAAGGACAATCCTGTATACAACAACAACGAAGAAATTGATATTATTTAATCACTGACTGTAATGAAATTATTTATAGCAACATCTTCACTTAATATAGACAACATTCTATCTACAGAATGTATTGCGCCATTATCGTTCTACAATGCTAGGAACTATGGATATAATACATTCTACGGATTGGATCTCATTCCGTTCAAGAATGTTTTGATATTGTTTTCGAAAATCCCTTATTTCGAGATAAAGGATAACGAGCACGATAGTCGTCCTATCGTTCTTGAAGTTGATATAGACGAAAAGACAACACCGTTGACTCATATTTTCGAAAATGATAGGATTCATGTGTATTCTCTGGACAGTGTTTTGAATCTTTCCCCCTTCAACACGAGAATATTATTTTACAATGTCAATGATTTAAATCATTCTAGACTTAGTTGTTCTGATAGTTTGACAAACAAACTTGGAGATCACTTTAAGTTTGACCTTTGCAAAGGAGATTTCAATTTGGCTTATTTGTCAGGATTGAATATTCATGTAGAGGATACATGCAAGAATTATGATGCAAAAGTTCTCCAGAACAACAAATTGAATGTCGTTAAAGGGTTCATTTTGGGATTTTATCTCGGCATATCCAAATCTGTATCCTCTGATACTGCAGTCTTACTCAAAATTCAGAAAAGGATCTACGATATTGTCGCAACTCTCAAAAATAATGGAGGCTTCGGTAATAGTTCTTTCTACCAAGAACTAAAACAGTTAGATACAGACTTTCGAAAGTTTGACCCTTCCATGAGAAGATGTAAGGAAATGTGGGATAATACCCTCACAGAACTTGCAATTCCTTCGGATGCACTCAATAAGTTGCTAAAATTATATGATGAGGAGAATGTTCTCAAAACGAATTTTATGAAAAAGAACGGTCTGCGCTCTTACGTCTCACTAAGCCAATATGGGTATGATAACATAGAAGCGTATCGCGATAGTTTAAAGTCCTATACTTCTCAGATTGTGAAAGAGGATCAAATAAAACAAGTTTCCGAATTTAATGTGGCAAACACTTTTGATTTGGATCCTACATACGAAACATGCATGCTTACAAAGGACTCTCAGGAAACAATGCTATTCAATAAGTTTATTGATACTATATTATGGCATGGTACTGCGCCGACTTCTGATACCCTGCGTACAGACAGATTCAATATTGCGACTCAAATTACTATCTCCGCAAAAAACATATGGGAATCATTAAATTGGCAATGGCAAGGCAGCCCTGCTCAACAGTTCATGAATGATTTGAGACAGAACATCAAGAGCTTTACTCCACTTGATGTAAAAAAGCAAGACAACCCCATCCTTAAGGCCTTAGCAGCTTTTATTCTTAAGGGAGAAGACTTTGATGCTATTGTGCAGTTTTGCGAAGATAATTCATACTCTGACTACAGTTACTCACTTGCATTGTGGGGGGCTACAATAGGATACGTAAAAATTCCGAAACCGATAATCGCATCCATTACAAATCTTCCATCATTTGGTGAGAATTACAGAGCAATCTGTACACTTCTCTATAATACAGAGTCAAAAGGAGAATGGCCTTTTATACAACAACCTGTTGAAATCAAATTAAATGGCGTTGGTGCGCCTGTAGTGAACACAGATCTTCGTGAGAATGTCCAATCTGTTATAAACACGTTGCCCCATGGACAGAAGAGAGCCAACGAGTACTGCATAGAATCCGCATTGCAACTAGAGGCCGCCCAAGGCAAATTCGAGGCATATCTGTACATATTAAAAAATTTAATAAGTACCAGAACAAATCTCTACAAGGAGATGAAACGTGTCTTAAGCTTGCCCGAATCAAGAACCCATGAACTCTCTGATGTGGTAAAGAGCGTATTGAAGGACTTTACAACGAAGAGCGCAAAGGATTATCATGACAAAGCGTTAGTAGCTCTTGAACTAGAAAATAAGGTTGGTGAACCCGTCTCATTCCGTTGCATGCTTGACGACTTGAATATTTCCAAGGAAATACGAGATAATTTAGTTGCTTACTTCAATATTCAGGCAGAAGAGTCTGGTATAATGAGGCCTATAAAAAAAATAGGAAATTTCTTTGGTAATTTGCTCTCTGGTCAAAACTCAAGTACCAATGTAGAGCAAGCAACCAAGAAGCCAGGGGTGGGTAAATTGCCATTCAAAATCGAGAATGTCGACGCAATAGCTGCGTTTATAAGGGAAATCAATCCTGGGCTTAAGGATTTTGCATACAAACAAATAATCAATGATTTGAATTGGGTATTTGACCCTCAGTATGCCGCTGGGAAGACAGAACATGAGCTTTTAGAGGAATTCCATGCTAAACTTGTTTCAGGCCAGCGTGATCCAGTTAGCAGAAATGGAAAAGATATGAAATGGAAAAACGATGCCTATAGGCCCATCGATATAGAGAAAACAATCTCTGCTCTTAAACAACGTCTTTAATACAGTTATGAACGACAAGATTCATATTACAATTGAAAATGGTGATTCCGTAGAGGCGACAGCTCCTATAATCATATCAGCAAGCCGTTCAACTGACATACCAGCATTTTACGCCAAGTGGTTTTTCAACCGCTTGGCTAAAGGGTATTGTGCATGGTATAACCCTTTCAACCAGCAGAAAATGTATATTTCTTTCAAGAACTGCAAGGTAGTGATTTTTTGGACAAAGAACCCAAAGCCGATTCTCCCATACCTTCATGAGCTTGACGAAAAAGGAATACACTACTACTTTCAGGTTACACTCAATGATTATGTAAAAGAAGGTTTTGAGCCTAATGTTTCGTCTGTCGAAAACAGAATTGAGACATTCAAGAAACTTTCTGATATGATTGGTAAGGAGAAAGTAATCTGGCGTTTTGATCCTTTAATAATTACGCCAAACATCGCTCCTCGTGACCTCTTGATGCGCATTTGGCACATTGGAAATAAACTGAAAGGTTACACAAATAAGCTTGTATTCAGTTTCGTTGATGTAAAAGCTTATCGCAAGGTTCAAAACAACCTTGTTAAGGAAACTATGCTTTTTACAAAGGAGAATGTGGAGAATGCCGAAGCCAACCTTGCTCAACGCATAGAAATCGTAGAAGGACTTCAAAAGATTCGTGAAGTTTGGCATAAAGATGGTTGGGATGTTGAAATCGCCACTTGTGCGGAAGATATTGACCTCGAAAAATACGGGATAGAACACAATCGTTGTATTGATGGTGAATTGATGAAACGTATTTTTGCTGACGATAAGGAACTTGTCTATTATCTACATACATTGAAATTACCAGAAAAAGACTTGTTTGGTAATTTGCCACCAATACCAGAGAAGGTGCGTAATGTAAAGGATACAGGGCAACGTAAGGTATGTGGATGTATGATCAGCAAAGACATCGGCATGTATAATACTTGTCGTCATTTCTGTGTCTACTGCTATGCCAATACAAGTAAAGAATGCGTCATCAGAAATGCTGAGAAACATAATGATGAAAGTGAAAGTATAATTGGATAATTATGCAAGAGTCAGAACTACAACAATATCTCCTTCGCAACTATCCACAAGAGAATGCTTGTTGCGAATGGAAGGAATTCAAGAATTTGAAGAACTCGTTCTGTGGGGATGAGAAAAACGATGTCATCTCATATGTGTCGGCTATTGCCAATATGGAAGGAGGACATTTAGTGATAGGAGTACATGACAGTTCTTTGGAAATTGTCGGGACAGATACCTATAATTATGACCGGCAAAAGGCAATTCTTCGTTTAACAGAACGATGTGTTAATCTTTCGACAGAAGGTCTCGATATTGAAGAGTTTGTTACCGATGACACTAACAAGAAAGTTTGGGTGGTCCATATTCCCAGGCATCGTCCCAAATTGCCTGTTTACGCTCATAACAAAGCATGGCAGCGAATTGAAGATTCTCTTGTAGAGTTGACCACTGAACGCATGAATGTCATTCTTGATGAGCCAATATTTGGCGAAACAGATTGGTCTGCACAGATTGTTCCTGATGCAACGATAGATGACCTTGACGAAGTTGCTATAGCTAAAGCCCGCAAAATGTTTAAGAAGGTACATAGTCGTATTCCCGAATCAGAGGTAAATGCTTGGGATATTCAGACATTTCTTGGCAAATGCGGACTGACAAGAAATGGATGCATCACTCGTGCCGCTATCATATTGTTAGGCAAATATGAATCAGCCTTTAAACTGCGTCCTGTCGTCGTTCAGGTAACTTGGACACGCAGGGATGCAAACCAAGATGTGGTGGACTACGAACATTTCACTGTTCCATTCATACTGACAGTAGATGAAATTCTCTCAAAGATTGAAAATCTGACTTTGCGTGAAATGCCTGGTGGTACGCTTTTCCCAGATACAATGAAACAGTATGATGACTACACTATACGCGAAGCACTTCATAACTGCATTGCTCATCAAGATTACACGATGCAACAGCGTGTCAATTTCGTTGAGAATCCCGGCTACCTATATTATTCCAACGCCGGTACTTTCATCCCCGGAACTTTGGAAAATGCTTTGAGGAATGAGGAATCTCAGACCTATTTCCGCAATGAATGCCTATGCAAGGCAATGGTGGACTTCAATATGATTGATACCGTAAGTCGTGGCATCAAGAAAATGTTTAATGAACAATGGCGCAGACACTTTCCGATGCCGGACTACGAGATTGATGCGGCAAAAAAGAAAGTTGTAGTACACATATATGGTAACGAGATCAATAAACGATATACGGATTTATTGAAGACTGACAACACTCTATCATTATGGGATTGCATATCTCTCGATGCTGTGCAGAAAGGCAGATTCATACATGAAGATGTTGCAAAAGACTTGCTGAACAGGGGACTTATTGAGGGCGATGCTCCCAATTATACAATTTCTTTAGGAGTTGCTAAAGCCACTCGTCAATTGCAAGGTTACACCAAGCAAAAAGGACTTGATAAGGACAAAATTAAACAGATGGTTTTGCAATATCTTAAGAATGCTGGATCAGATGGAGCCAAACGTGATGGCATCTACGAATACATCAAAGATGTAATGCCTAGCAATAAGACTGAAGAGCAAAAACTACGCAGCCTTGGTGATCTATTGAAAGTTATGAAAGCCGAGGAATTGATTAGAACAGATGGACGAAATTGGTTTATATTATAGCCAATCCGTCGAAATTCGACGAAAAGATACAGCCCATTCCGTCGAAAATGTTTAAATCCGTCGAAATTCGACGAAACACATACTGAATTCAAAAGAATAAAGACCATGTTATTAGGAGACAAAATAAAAGAGTTGAGAGAAGAACACGGTGTGCTACAAAGGCAATTGGCAGCTTTGCTTGAAATAGACACTCCAATGTTTAGCAAAATAGAGCGTGGCGATAGATATGCTAAACGGGCACAAGTAATACAATTAGCTGAGTATTTCAAGATTGATAAAAATGAACTTCTTACACTATGGTTGGCAGACAAAGTATTGGATGCTATAGAAGGTGAAGACGAATTAAAGCGGAAAGCCATTGAGGTTGCACAAGAAAGAATAGGCTAATCCTCACAAATATCGGGAACTATATGGTATCATTACCATACAATTTCCGATATTAATATTTGATAATCAGATTGATATTTTACAATATTCGGTTCAAGCGTGAAGCCCAGCACTGTTGCTCGCTTCACGGTTAGAGGCTGTAGGAAATGCCCTGTAAGTCGAAGCAAGCAACGCCGAAGCTCCACGCCGATATGTATAACAAACCACTACGCCGAAAGTTGCCATTGGTGTACAGATACACCAATGGCTATACGACATAGTAGGTATGTGTATGACACACCCACGGAGCATTCACGCTGCTTTGTTCTTGACTTACAATTTGAAATTTTCCTACGATTTCTAACCGTCAAAACCAAAGCGTAGTAAACGCCTTTCTATATGTCTGGTTCCGCCCACTAGTTCTCCACATAGCGAAGAATCCTCAACACGGAACTTTGCAAAGTTAAAAAAAGTATTTGTCTTATCCTAAAAAGGTGAAAAGGATTTTTGAGATTTACACACTTAACAATACTGACATTATCAATCCCATCACTACCCCAGCACATACACCCGATGCGTCCCCATCCCGCTGATTCCGATACCCGAACCTTCGGTCTCGTACCATCGGCGAAGTTCCTTTCCGGCCGTTGTGCGGCTCAGGCCCGTCAGGGAAGCATAGGTACCCACCGTCAGCACAGGATGCTCTTCCAGGTAACGTTTGGCCAGGGCGAGGCGTTCCTGCGGAGTGTGGCGAACGGCAGAGTGCCGACTTTCCGCCCGATTCCCGTTCCAAATTACAGGCCAGGTCCGTCTCCCGTACCAGTTGGCGGTCTGCCCGGAAACGCACATCCCCTACCCGGATGCTTGCCGCGTTGCGTTTCGTACCGCTCCCGTCGGGTTCCTCACGTTCCTTCCCCTCCTTGATAGCCAGTGACGGAGTAAACAGACCGACACCATCTATCCGCACCGAACGTCCCTGAGCCATAGTCCGGGCCATCCCGTGCCCCAGAAGCTCGATGACACCTTTCACCTCGGCAGGGCTGAAGCTGGTATGAGCCGATATGTATTCCGCCAGTTCGTCCGTACCGCAACTGTCACGGATAACCATCCGCGGATAAAGCAACGTATCGCCTTCGTTGTTGAGGTCCTTCACCTCCTGCATAATGTATTTCGCAACCATAATCAGAAATTAAATATCAGTTAAACAATTCAAGTTTCGCAAGCTCAACTTGCAGGTAACAAGGGTCAAGGTAACAAGTGGACAAGGTTCTTATTATATTCAAGTAACAAGTGGACCAGCAGACATAGCGTTGTACATTCGAATGGAAAAAGTTTACCCAATCTGACTATATCCAACTATTGATGTTACGACAACGAACCCAAGAACCAACGCACATTTATTCCGGCCTTAGTTTTGAGGTGAATAGCGGAAAACCGGATTCAGGCGAAAAGAAGCGCAGGCTGTCTGAGCGAAGCGAGTTCCTGCGCTTCCGCCGGAAAACGGTTTGTAGCCGCCTCAAAACGGAAGCCGGCGGTTTTTTTTTTTGTTACCTTTTTCTTTTTGGCGTCAAAAAGAAAAAGTAAATATCCTTGCAAAGAAAATCCCGCCTGTCCCGACAAATTCTCTAAACCACGACGTGGTTTATATAAACCTCGACGACGTTTATGTAAATCCCGACGTCGTTTACATAAACCCCGACGGAATCTATAGATTCTATCTACACAAAGATAACTTTCCAACCCAAGGGTCTCCAAGTTTTTCACGGCACAATTTCATGTTTTATGCCGCAAAACATGAAGCATCTATCCGCATCGCATGAAGAAACGGTCACTATATCTATTTTTCCAGGCCCATAAGAAGGATTATTCCCGATTTATTGTTAAATTTGTCTGACTTCAAGCATGAAATCCTTGATACATATAACCTATAAACCCTATTCACTATGATGAAAAAATCGACTATGCTCCCCTTGTTGGCAGCCGCCGTTTCCTTGTTCCTGACCGGATGCGAAGGGAAACTGGTAGAGCAGGTGGACCTGATTCCGCAAGCCCAGTCTGTCACCATCAAGAACGGTTCCTTCTCTTTGGCGGATTTACGCACCATGCAGGCTCCGGCCGAATGGACTGAAAACGCCCAGACATTTGCCGGACTCCTGCAGAAATCGGCCGGCATTTCACTCACCGTCAGCGACATTGACGCACCGCTATCACTGGTCAAGAACGACCAGCTGGGCGATGAAGCCTACACCCTCAACATTGAGAGCGGACGCATCACCCTGCAGGCCAAGGACGCACAGGGAATCAGCCATGCGCTGGCAACCCTCCATCAGCTTATCCTGACCGCCAAAGACAACAAACTGCCCGTACTGAACATCCAGGACAAGCCACG
>ENA-OPKA01000199-OPKA01000199.1-human-gut-metagenome-genome-assembly--contig:-NODE-199-length-11454-cov-1.109308_pt1 | contig 11454 bp, 6 predicted proteins | sample MGYA00241777_ERZ501679 | MGnify/ENA primary metagenome ERZ501679 (study PRJEB25962, sample SAMEA2042206) | human gut metagenome | biome: human gut; feature: human-associated habitat; material: faeces... | reverse complement strand
CGGCAGCTGCAATCGAAGATTATTGTAATGACTGTCAGAATGACATAACCGCAAAGGTTAAAAAAGAGGGATTGTACGTCAGACCGAGATTCAGTCCGGGATATGGAGATTTTGCATTAAGTCATCAGGAAAAATTCCTTAATGCAATAAATGCCACCAAATTAATAGGGATTACTTTGTCTGAAGGGGGAATAATGATTCCTGAAAAGTCGGTATCCGCCATTATGGGACTTAGTAAAATAGATACAAAATGCCATTTGGAGGGCTGTGAAGCCTGTGGTAATGCCGAATGCCAATATAGAAGATAAGAAAGAAGAATATTTATGAACATCCTTGATGAATTAGGCAGAAGAATATTATTTTTTGACGGCGGACTAGGCTCCCTTTTACAGGAAAGAGGTCTTGAACCGGGAGAGCTTCCTGAGACCTGGAACCTTACCAGACCGGAAGTATTGATAGATATTCATAAGGCATATATCAATGCCGGAGCGGATATTATTAATGCCAATACTTTCGGCGCTAACAGATTTAAGTTTGATAATCTTGAAGAGATAATTACAGCGGGTATTGCCAATGCCAAGAAAGCTGTTGCCGAAACAGGTAAAAAGGCTTATGTGGCACTTGATATAGGCTCCTGCGGCAAATTATTAAAACCTATGGGAACCCTTGATTTTGCTGATGCGGTTGATGTATTTGCGGAAATTGTACGAATAGGTGACAAAGCGGGGGCGGACCTCATCCTTATTGAAACAATGAGTGATACCTATGAGCTTAAGGCAGCTGTTCTTGCCGCAAAAGAAAATTCAGATCTTCCTGTGTTTGCGACTGTTATTTTTGATGAAAGCCATAAAATGCTTACAGGAGCAACTCCGGCAGCAGTCGTAGCACTTCTTGAAGGGCTTAATGTTGATGCTATAGGAATGAACTGCGGACTCGGACCTGAACAGATGAAACCGATTTTTGAAGAAATGGCAGAATACGCTTCTGTACCGCTTATTATCAATCCTAATGCCGGACTTCCACGATCTGAAAATGGCAGGACGGTTTATGATGTAGGACCTGAAGAATTTGCCGGTTATATGGAGCTTCTTGTAAAAGACGGAGCATGGATTATCGGCGGATGCTGTGGAACAACACCTGAACACATCATGGCAACATACGACAGATGTAAGGATTTAAAGCCGATTCCTATTGTGGAAAAAGATATTACGCTTGTGTCTTCATATTCCCATGCGGTAGAAATTGGAAAAGTGCCCGTAATTATCGGAGAAAGAATCAATCCTACAGGTAAATCCAAGTTTAAACAGGCATTACGTGACCACAATATGACATATATCCTTGAAGAGGGAACTAAACAGGCTGATTCGGGAGCACACATTCTTGATGTTAATGTCGGACTTCCGGAAATAGATGAGACAGCAATGATGAAAGATACTGTTTTTGAACTGCAAAGTATTCTTGATCTTCCTCTTCAGATTGATACAACTGATATGAATGCAATGGAAACTGCTATGAGAATCTACAACGGCAAGCCGATGGTTAATTCTGTTAATGGCAAGAAGGAAGTTATGGAACAGGTATTTCCTCTTGTAAAAAAATATGGCGGTGCGGTTGTTGCACTTTGCCTTGATGAGGATGGAATACCTGATACCGCAGAGGGCAGAATTAAAATTGCCGAAAAGATATATGCAACTGCGGCAACTTACGGAATTAAAGCTAAAGATATAGTTATAGATGCGCTCACAATGACAATGAGTACGGATAATGAATCGGCTAATATAACCCTTGATACTGTCCGTGAAATTAAAGCAAGAGGCGGAAGAACGGTTCTCGGCGTATCAAATATTTCTTTTGGACTGCCACAAAGAGAACTTATTACTTCAACATTTTTTACCATGGCACTTCAGGCAGGATTATCGGCAGGTATAATTAATCCTAATGCAAAGGCGATGATGCAGTCTTACGATACATATATGGTTCTTTCAGGTAATGACAGCCAGTGTACAAAATATATTGAAAAATACGCAGTGGCACCTGAAACAGCAGAAACAAAACCTAAGACAACGGCAAATTTCAGTCTCTCGGATTGTATTGTCAAGGGACTTAAAGAAAATGCATACACAGAAACCGTTGAACTCCTTAAAACTAAAGCACCAATGGATATAATTAACGGAGATCTTGTGCCTGCACTTGATATTGTGGGAAAAGGTTTTGAAAAGGGAACAATGTTCCTTCCTCAGTTACTTATGAGTGCTGAAGCTGCCAAAGCCGGTTTTGAGGCAATTAAGGAATACATGAAAAAGAGTGGAAGCTCTGAAGAAAAGAAAGCAACAGTTGTTATTGCGACCGTTAAGGGTGACATCCATGACATCGGAAAAAATATCGTGAAGGTTATCCTTGAGAATTACAGCTATAATGTAATAGACCTTGGAAAGGACGTTCCGCCTGAGGATGTTGTTGATGCTGTAATAGCTAACGATGCCAAACTTGTAGGACTTAGTGCACTTATGACTACTACTGTAGTCAATATGGAAGCAACAATAAAACTTTTAAGGGAAAAATGTCCCGATTGTAAGATAATGGTTGGCGGTGCTGTTCTCACTCAGGAATATGCAGATATGATTGGAGCAGATTTTTATGGAAAAGACGCCATGCAATCGGTGTATTATGCAGAGAGCCTGTTTAATAAATAGAATATAGAAAAAGGGCATTACCATCATTTGGAGTGGTAACGCCTTTTTAGTGTGTAAATTTATCTTTTTTCTACAGGGAGAACTCCCGGTTTAAGATGACTTACATCCATATATACAGGAATTCCGTCTCTATATGTGAGTGTAACTTCTCCTTCAATAAGTGGTTTTAAGTAGTCAACCATCTCAGCGGTTACGTCATTACCGCGTTCATTAATCCATTCAACAGGAACGGACTTGGCTTCATTGGCAATTCCTGCGATTCTGGCATAGCCGTATTCAATGGTATAAGGGGCGTTGCTTGAACGGGTCATTGTAACCATTGAAGCGGTAACACCTGCTTCGGCAAGCTCTACAGCCTTATGACCGGAATTAAAAGCTTCGTCAAGGTCTGTCTTTGAAGCTTCGTGGGCTGCACAACGCTGTAATACATTGACTTCTACAGAACGGACTTTAACACCGATTTCTTCTTTTACGATTTCAGCAAGAGCCTGTCCGGCACCGCTTAACATCTTGTGACCAAAATGGTCGGCTACACAGTCTCCGGCACTTATATAGTTGCCGGATTTATCTCGTATACCTTCGGAAATCGCAACAATAAGGTTATTATTGGTTTTAAGAAATTCTTTGGCATCTTCGATAAATTTGTCTTTGTCAAAAGGAACCTCAGGCAGATAAATAAAGTGAGGTGCGGTATTATAACCATTTCTTGCAAGTGCGGATGCGGCGGTAAGCCATCCGGCATCCCTTCCCATTATTTCAACTATGGTTACACTTTTTACCGCATAAATAAATGTGTCATGTGCAATTTCAAGAAGGGAGGTTGCAACATATTTTGCAGCGGAACCAAATCCCGGTGTGTGGTCTGTTACCATAAGGTCATTGTCAACGGTCTTTGGTATACCGATTATTTTTACATCACTGCCTGTTAAAGAAGCATATTCCGAAAGCTTAAGCACAGTGTCCATGGAATCATTGCCGCCGATGTAGAAAAATGCTCCTATATTATAACGCTTGAATTGTTCAAAAATTCTCTTATAATCGCTGTCATCCCTGCGGTAATCCGGTAATTTGTAACGGCATGAACCAAGATACATGGCAGGTGTGTGCTTAAGGCACAAAAGCGCTTTGTCATCAGGAACTTTTTCTGAAAGATTAAGGATCCTGTTATCAAGAATACCCAGAATACCGTTAACCGAACCGTAGATTGTGTCATACATTTCCGAGTCTGCGACACCCTTAATTACTCCCGCAAGACTGGAGTTGATTGCAACAGTAGGACCACCTGACTGTGCAACAAAACAATTTAATTTAGCCATTGTAATTGTCTTCCTTATTTTATGTGATGTACTAATTGTAAGATAGACGTAAATTATTGTCAATAAATTCATCTGATAAGCAATCAAAGATTATATATTGTCCTGAAAAACCAATTGGCGGTGGGTGTTTGATAGATATAGAAAATGCAAAAAAATAAAAAAGAGTTCCGCAGCTTATATGCACGGAACTCTTTTTTGGTAATCAGGGAAAGAATGTCATAGAAATTTTTAACATTCTTTCCATTTGCCCTGCCTGTAGAAGAAGATAGATATGACAGTGGCAACCGTCCATCCGATTGGCCAAGCACACCAGATTCCGGTACTTAAAAGAGCTGTCTTTGATAAGACTATAGCAAGAACAACTCTTAATATAAGGTCTGTAAATGTTGCAATCATGAATTGCTTCATAAGACCTGCACCTCGGAGGATACCATCGGCTACAAGTTTAGCCGATACTACAAAATAAAATGGGGCAAGGATTCTCAGATATATTGAACCTGAACTTATAGCCTCAGCGGATGGATTATCGATAAAGAAGGTAAGTAAAGCCTTCGGAAATATGACATATAATAGACAAAGCGGAAGTGAAAGGCACCATACTAATTTTACACCTGCCTTAAAACCGGCTTTGACACGGTCGAATTTTGCTGCACCGATATTCTGGGAAGCAAAATTGGAGACGCCGTTTGCAAGTGTTGTAAATGATGTAATTACAAGGTTGTTAAGTTTGACGCCTGCGGAATATCCGGCAATTACGCCTGTTCCAAATCCATTGATGACTTTCTGGATAACGATATTACCGATTGATATGAAGCTCTGCTGTAAAATACTTGGAATTGCAATAATAATGAACTGTACGAAAATGCTTTTATTGAATATGTAATGTTTCTCATCGGTTTCGATTTTGTGAAGACGACGAAGAACTACAATAAGCGAAAGTATACAGCTTATACTCTGGCAAAGGAAAGTTGCCCATGCAACACCTGCAACACCCATATTGAATACCTTTACAAAAAGAATATCTACGCCGATGTTTGAAAGCGAGGATGCAGCAAGAAAATAGAAAGGCGTTTTGCTGTCACCGAGAGCAGAGAAAATACCTGTGGCTATGTTATAGAAAAATACAAAAGGAAGACCATATACATATATATCAAGATATAATTTGGAATCATCGTAAATTTTGCCAGGAGTACCTATGGCATGAAGCAAAGCACCACCTGCAAATATTCCGATAAACATAAGTATAAGACATATAGCTGCACTTGTTACCATTGATGTGTAAACAGATGTTTTGACATTGCCGTATTCCTTGCTTCCGAAAAACCTTGCCGTAATTACGGAACAGCCTATGTTACAGCCGAATGCAAATGCAATAAAAATAAGAGTGATTTCATAACTGTTACCAACAGCCGCAAGAGCATTTTCACCGATGAATTTTCCGGCTACCCATGAATCGGCTATGTTGTATAACTGTTGGAAAATAATGCTTCCGAACAACGGAATACAGAATTTCCATAGCACATTTTCGGGATTTCCCACTGTTAAATCTTTGTTCATAATTTTTCTCCTTCTACTTAAAACTGAACCATTGATTATTTCTAGAAATAGATTATAATAATCACATATCTATATGTAAAAGGTATAAAAATAATATTTAACATATCAAAATGATATATAGGAGATTTATGAATATTACTTATGACTATTATAGGATATTTTATTATGTTGTGAAGTTCGGAAGTTTTACAAAGGCGGCAGAGGCTCTGGATAACAGTCAGCCCAATATAACAAGGGCTATGAACAATCTGGAATCACAGCTTGGAGTACAGGTGTTTTACCGTTCGAGAAAGGGAATTAAGCTTACAAGGGAGGGCGAAATGCTTTTTAAAAGGGTGAATATTGCTTTTGAACAGATATCCTTAGCGGAACATGAACTGGAACAGACTAAGAGAATGGATAGCGGCAGTGTCAAAATCGGAGTCAGTGAGATAGCATTACACGAAGTCCTTCTGCCTGTGCTTGCTGCCTACAGGAGAGATTTTCCCAATGTCATGGTCCAGATAACCAATGAGTCAACACCATCTGCGATAAAAAGCCTTAAAAATGATGAGGTGGAGCTGGCACTTGTAACCACACCCATAAATATTAACAAAAATGATTCTTTATCCTGTGAAAATCTTTGTGAATTCACGGAATATCCCGTAGCACATAAGATGTTTGGAATACCTGATAATAAAGAAATAAGCCTTAAGGAACTGGAAAAATATCCTGTTATTTTTCTTTCAAAAGGGACGGCAACAAGGGAGTATTATGAGGAACTTTTCAGAAAAAAAGGAATGGATATTAAACCTAATGTAATTGCAGCAACTACGGACCAGGTTATGCCAATGGTAAAATCAGGACTTGGAATAGGTTTTGTACCGGAAAGTATGATGGGTGGGAATGTAACCGTTATAAAATTAAAAGATAAGCTGCCAAAACGTCTGATATGTCTTTTATATGATGGGAGAAAACCACAATCACTTGCAACAAAAGAGCTAATAAAAAGGTTAAGAAGTATGTGACATCCTGCCGGAATTATTGTATAATAATATCAGTTTAAGGGACGGGACAAGAGAAAACAGAATATGGAGGATAATTTATGGCAGGAAGAATGAACAGATTATTGGCTGCCCTTATTTCCGCAGTTACTGTAACATCATCTGTTAATTTCACCGCGATGGGAACGAAAGCAGCAGAGGATGTTAATAATGTAAAAGATACTGTTGAAGCGGATACGAGGAGTGGCAATTCGGGGGCAGTACTGCATAGCTTTGAAGCACCTTTAGTAGGTAATTCAGGCAATATAAGCAGATATGTAGCAAATTCGGCAATATTTTATGGATTAGCAAGGAGCACGGCTATTCCGTCGTCATATTCATCTGTGGACAGAGGCTATGTGACAAGTGTCAAGGATCAGGGAAGCCTTGGAATCTGCTGGGCATACGGTGCGTGTGCTGCAATGGAATCCTACGCATTATCCCACGGATATGTGTCATCTCCGGATGATATAGATTTGTCAGAATTCGGACTTGCATATATGACATTCAATGACAGCACATTTACAGACCCACTTGGCGGTACAACGGGCGATAAGTCAACCAATTATAACATGACATATTCTTTTGCTAATGGTGGCAATGACCAGTATGCTTTTAAGACCCTTAGTAAGTGGGCGGGTGTTATGAATCAGAAAAGTGTTCCTGAAGCATCATATCCGTATCAGCTTGATCAGGAGAAAACAACATATACCTTTAAGGCAGAAGATGTGTCATATATTTTAACCGGCCAGAAGTATATCAATATGAAGGAACGTGACCTTGTCAAGCAGGCAATTATTGAAAACGGTGCCGTAAGTACAATATATACCAACAATCAGGATCCTTCAGATAAGTATGTATACTACTCCGTACCTACAGGTTCGGGACATGAAGTAACCATTGTAGGCTGGGATGATAATATTGATAAATCCCTGTTTGCTGCGAATGGTCATGAGACCCCTCCGGGAAACGGAGCATGGTTAATTAAGAACAGCTGGGGCAGCAACACCGGCAATAACGGATATTTCTGGATGTCATACTACGAATCAAGTATCCAGAATATGAATGCGGTTATATATGAAATCGTTCCGGCAGATACTTATGATTATAATTACCAGTATGACGGAAGCACGATTTTTAATCATTTTATCCAGAATAATGCTTCGCTTTATAAGAACGAGAAGAAATTTGCCAATATATTCAAGGTAAACGGAACCACCGACGAGATTCTTAGAAGTGTGGCTTTTGCTGTTGGCAATTCTAACCTTTCATACACGATTGACATTTACAAAGTAGATACTAAAGCAGGCACCATAACTCCGGAGAGCGGAACCTTGCTTACATCCTATACAGGAAAAACAACTTATGCCGGATATTATACAACGGAGCTTCCTGAAAGCATTACATTACATAGCGGAGATACTTTCTCCGTTGTAGTTACTTTTGATAATGCCTCAGGAATTAATTATTCAATAAGTGAATATCAGACCGCAGATAATGATCATATATATTGGGATGTGGTTAATTCCACAGCACCGGGACACAGTTATCTGTATTATTACAACAGATGGGTGGATATTAATGAAAACAGTTATGACAGATATCCGGATGCGGACTTCTGTATTAAAGCATTTACTACAGCTAAAAAAGATATAGAGGCTTCGGAAATAACGGGTACTGAACAGTCGGGACTTGATAAAGCAGTTATTACATGGAAAAAGACAAGCGATGCAACAGGGTATGCACTTTACAGAAAAGCTGAGGGAGACGCGGACTATTCACTTGTATATAATGGAACGGATGTGACCTTCACCGATACCGGTCTTGCTTTTGGAAAGACATATTACTATTATGTGAAAGCCTATAACAACAGTCATGGCATGGATACTATTTCTCCGTCGCAGGTAAAGAAAATATCAATAGACATTCCAAGAACGAGAATAACTAATGTTGAATCCACAGGAACAGGAATTTCTGTTAAATGGGAAAAAATCAGTGGTGCAAAGGGCTATAAAGTATTACGCTCGGAAGATGGAGAAAATTACTCTGAAATAGCATCCGCGGTTACAAATGAATATACAGATAATAATGTGCCAAAGTATAACAAGGCATACTATTATTCCATCATTACGGTATTTAATGATGGAAGTAAGGATATAGAATCTTCAAAAAGTTCGCGTTATGTTGGTAATAAAAAACTTAATAATCCAACAAACGGACACATTAATAATGAATACAAGAAATTTAAACTTACGTGGGACAAAGTTAAAAATGCATCAGGATATTATGTAAAACGTATAATAACAAATCAGGATACAGTTACAATAGATGCCAAAGACGTAGATTCATACATTGATGATGTGGAATCAATTGCAGAAAACACTCAGGTGACATATCAGATAATTCCGTATGTAATAGAAGATAATGTCTATAAACAGGGAAAGGGAATAGCGTTTAACCCAATGTATGTAAGATGTGAGCCAATTGCTAATCTTACATATGATAAAGATACCAATACAATTAAGTGGGATGCTTATACATTCCCTGATAAACATATAGATACAATGTATCATGTGTACATATCGGAATCAAAAGATGTAAATGACGGATATTATAAATCATATACCAATACTTTTAATATGCCGGATTATGATGAGAACAAGACATATTATGTCAGGGTAACAGCTTATGCCAGAAATCCGTTGCAGGGTACAGGAAGGGAATTGACAGCGTTCCAGTCACCGGCATTGATAATAGGCAAGGAACCTGAAGTCATCGTAAAACCTGATAAGCCAATATTATCGTCTATCGGTGACAAAAATATAGAAATCGGCAGCAAAGTTGAATTGACTGCAAAAGTAACTAATATAGATTCGGCAGCAACATACACATACCAGTGGTACGAAGCGGTTTCAAAGACCGCTTTAGGAACCCCAATAGCCAATGCCACATCCGCAAAATATGCACCTGCAACAGGCAAAAACGGAGAAAAATACTATTACTGCAATGTCACAGTTTCTAAGAACGGATATACCGAAACTACAACAACAAATTGTGTAAAAGTAAGAGTAACAACCCCTCTCAGCCGTGCAACAATAGGCAGTATTGCGGCACAGACATATACCGGAAAAGGAATAACACCTTCTGTTACCGTGAAGTATAACAGAATTACACTTACTAACGGAACGGATTATACAGTTTCATACAGTAATCATATTAATCCGGGAACAGCAACAGTAACCATAACCGGAAAAGGCTATTACACCGGAAGCAGGAAAATTAACTTCACAATAAATAAACCGGCGGTGAAGCTACCTGCTCAGGCAACTTCATCTAAAGTAAGTATTGACCAGTCAGGAAACATTGCCAGAAGTATCAAATCCGGAACAAATGTTAATTCACTTTTGCAGAGTATCAATGAAAAACAATATTGTGAAATCAGGAAAAACAATGTAAAACAGTCTGGAAATGTGTCGGTAGGAACCGGAATGCAGTTATGCGTAATTAACAATAATAAAGTAGTCAAGTCTTATAACATCATCGTCACCGGGGATACGAACGGTGATGGAAAAACCAATATCACTGATTTGATTGCGGTTAAACAGAGTATACTTGGAAGATCATCATTGTCCAACATACAGAAACAGGCAGCAGATATGAATAATGACGGAAAAGTCAATATTACCGATTTTATCAAAGTAAAAGCAAAAATACTTGGAAGGGAATAATTACCAATGAAGAAAATAAATAAGATTCTTACTTTTATAGTTGTATTCACACTCTGTGTGATTTGCGGATTTAAGAAAACTGATGTCAATGCGGCATCTGCGGCACTTACAGGTCCTGGAACAGTAAGAGCCGGAGATACAATTACATTGAATCTTAATATATCATCACCGGGAAGTTATGGCTTTGAAGGCAGCCTTGCCTATGATGGCTCTGTTTCACTCGTAAGCATGAGTGCAGGAACAGGCGGTTGGAAGCTTGAACAGAACGGAAGCAGAGTTGTAGTATATGATGATGCACTGTCTAATCCTCTTGGAAATAACTCAACCGTAATAAAAGCAGTATTTAAGGTAAATAATGTGGCAACCGGAACCGGTATAAATATTTCTTTCAACGATATTGTTGTATCGGATGGTAACAATGAAAGCAGTATCGGAACAGCTAAATATTAGGTTGCAGTAGCCGCACCACTCTCCGGCAACAATAATCTTGGCTCATTGTCGATAGCCGGACATAACATTAATTTTAATGCATCGCAGACATCCTATGATATAGGAACTGTGGAGTTTTCGGAAAGCAGTCTTAACATCAGTGCAGCACCGGCAGATGCAACTGCTAAAGTATCGGTAGGCAATCCTGCACTTAACGTAGGTGCTAATACAATTACAATCAACGTAACTGCACAAAATGGTGCTGTTAAGACATACACTATAACAGCCAACAGGAAGACGAGTAGAAATATCTCGTCGAGTAAAAACATGTCAGGACATTCAAAATTTGCAAACATTAAGCACAAAAAAGAGAAAAATGATGCTAAAAGAGGTAAGATTTTTACGGTAATCGGCCGTGAAATTGCGGTAGCCGTAAAAGAGGGCGGACCAGACCCGAATAATAACAGTAAACTTCGTGATGTTGTTGCAAAAGCAAAGGCAAACAATATGCCAAACGACACGATTGAGCGTGGAATCAAAAAAGCAGCAGGAAACGTAGATGCGGTTAATTATGTAAGTTGTCAGTATGAAGGCTATGGACCGAACGGAACAGCAATTATTGTAGAGGCACTGACGGATAACAAAAACCGTACTGCTTCAAATGTAAGAAATGCATTTACCAAAGGAAACGGTAATGTAGGAACGACAG
>ENA-OPKA01000198-OPKA01000198.1-human-gut-metagenome-genome-assembly--contig:-NODE-198-length-11481-cov-1.243305_pt1 | contig 11481 bp, 10 predicted proteins | sample MGYA00241777_ERZ501679 | MGnify/ENA primary metagenome ERZ501679 (study PRJEB25962, sample SAMEA2042206) | human gut metagenome | biome: human gut; feature: human-associated habitat; material: faeces... | reverse complement strand
ATGAAGCAGGTGATAAAGAAAATACAGAAGCAAAAACATTAAGAAGTTCAAATGATGTAACAAAAACAGTAACAATAAAAGCAAATCAAGCCCCATATAATTATGTAACAAGAACACAAGCAGTTTCTTTAGCAGAAGGTTTTGCAACAAAGCAAGGATATAAAGCCAAAACAAAATTAGTAAGTAGTTATGCATGGGATACAACAATAGCATTTTTACAAAAAGTAAATAGTGACTATGGAAGTAGCTCAGAAGAGGGAAATTATTATAATACAACATTTTCATATATAGTTTTATTTATATCAATGTTTATTTTTAAAAAAGGTGGAAATTACTCCACCTTTTTTTCATTATGTTAATGTTATTCAGTTCTGAGTGCTATAACAGGATCTTTCTTTGATGCTACCCTGGCAGGAATAAGACCTGCAATCAATGTGAGGAATACGCTTATTGCAATAAGGATAAGCGCACCCTTAAGCGGAAGAACCGCAACACCTGAAATTCCTGAGAATTTCTTGATGATTATGTTAATCGGTATGTTAAGCAGAAGAGTGAAGCCTATACCTATTATACCTGCAACAAGGCCTACAATCATTGTCTCGGCATTGAATACCCTTGAAATATCATGCTTTGAAGCACCGATACTTCTTAAAATACCGATTTCTTTTGTCCTTTCGAGAACAGATATGTATGTAATAATTCCAATCATAATTGATGAAACCACAAGTGAAATTGATACAAAGGCAATAAGCACATAAGATATTGCGTCAACAACTTTACTTACGGATGACATCATAAGACCTATGTAATCGGTATATGAAATTTCAAGGCTGTCATTACCTTCTGATTTCACTTTGTCATTATATGCTGAAATTATATCTGAAATGGCATCCTTTGATTCAAAGTCTTTTGCATAGATATTAATTTTTGAAGGGTTATCTGTTGTAACGTAGCCCAGTGCTTCAATATTACTTTTGTATGTATTTGAACTTGATTGCTGTATCTGGCTTTTGAACATTTCAATTATTACATCATCAGAAAGGTTGGCAATGTAGGCACTGATTATTTTCTGCTGTTCTTTAGGAAGTGTACTTATATATGCATTAATATCATCCATTGTAAGGTCTATATCAACCGTTGAGAATGGAAGACCTGTAAGAACGTCTATATCAGGGTTATCAAGCTGTGCTTTAACTATATCTGACTTATTATTTTCCGAAACAATATAATCTACAAGGTTCTTTGTATAGCCGACAACGCCTGTAATTGAAGTAGCAACAGCATCATCTTTTGCAACTATAATTCCGGAAACTTTAACTTCAATACCATTGTCAATAAGCTTTTTTACATAATCTTCGCTGCTTGACATGTTCTTGTAGGCCCCTGTTGCTTCGTCATACCGGTAATATGCTGATGGAAGCACTACTTTAAATCTGAGATTTAAAAGATCCTCGTAACTATAGCTGCTTACTTTATCATCAAGCTGTTTGTTAAGATTAATCATTATATTTTTTAATTCGGATGAATTCCTGATACCCAGCGCATATAAAGAAACATCGGTAATCTGGTGATTCTTATCGGCTACAACAACAACTTCATTGTAATTGTCAGGCCATGAACCGGCAACAAGGTCATACTGTGAATTAAGCAGGTCCTGATTATCAATCATCTGTGACCACATATCAGTGTTGGAAAATGAGGAAACAAGGGAAGATGACATTGTCTCATCGCTTACACCCCATATATCCTGATACAATGTGCTTGGATTGACTTTGTTAATTCCGCCGGAGTAATCTTTTGCATATACATTGAGAGGAATATCGTACTGGTATTGTACGTCAAGCACATAATCGCCAATATTACAATCCGGGCTTTCAAGATATTTCTTTAATTCAGAAAGGTTATTTTTCTTAACCTCCGCAGACATTGTATTAACAAGCTGGCTCATAACAGGGGCAGCATATATTCGGCCTTCTTCCTTATCTTTAACTGTGCCTGTCTCGCCCATCATGGAATTAAGCATACTTGAATAGTCCACACTTTCATTTTCGATGGTTATAGGATATGTTGAAACAGTATCTTCCTGAACACGGTTTATGTATGCCTGAAATCCGGATGAAAGGGAAAGGATAAGGGCAATACCTATAATACCTATGCTTCCTGCAAAAGAGGTGAGGAATGTTCTGCCTTTTTTGGTAAGAAGATTCTTAAAACTTAATGAAAGTGCGGTAAAAAATGACATTGACACTTTCTCTTTTTTATCCAAAGCTCCGGCAACAGGAGAGATTTCCTTGCCTGCAGGTATTTCATACGGAGCAGTATCATCGGTTACTTTACCGTCAAGGAGTCTTATGATTCGAGATGAATACTGCTCTGCAAGTTCAGCGTTATGTGTAACCATGATGATGAGCTTGTTATCTGAAATCTTCTTTAAAATATCCATTACCTGTACGCTTGTTTCCGAATCAAGCGCACCTGTCGGCTCATCCGCAAGAATTATATCAGGGTCATTAACAAGGGCTCTTGCAATGGCAACCCTCTGCATCTGTCCGCCCGACATCTGGTTAGGTTTTTTATTAATCTGGTCTCCAAGACCTACCATCTCAAGAGCTTCCACAGCACGTTTGCGACGTTCTGTTTTGGATACACCGGATAATGTAAGCGCTAATTCCACATTGGACAAAACTGTCTGATGGGGAATCAGGTTGTAACTCTGGAAAATAAAACCTATCTTGTGATTGCGGTAGGAATCCCAGTCTTTATCCTTAAATTCTTTGGTTGAACGGCCTCCTATAATCAGGTCACCGTCGGGATATCTGTCAAGACCGCCATTGTGGTCTTGCCACAGCCTGACTGGCCAAGAATTGATACAAATTCATGTTCACGGAAAGATATGCTTATGCCCTTTAAGGCGTTGACAACAGTATCACCGGATATATAGTCTTTGGTTATGTTATTTAACTGTAACATTTTGACCTCCCTTGTTAATTTAATCTTACATACTTTAACATAAAATCAGGTGAAAATAAATAAGGATTAAGTAAACAAATATTAAATTTATCTAAAAAAATCTTCTAAAAGAAAGGAAACTGTGCTATAATATCATCGCGTTTAGTTTGTAAACAGAAGAGGAGAAATAAAGTGTCACCCGAACATAAGGAAATATCTGAGGAACAGTTACGCCGAAGACGGATTAATTTATATAAGAAGATTATTATCGGAATTGTAATTACACTTATTTTATTACCGACGTTGTTATGTATTATATTATTTTGTAAAGTCAATAAATTGTCAGACAAGTTAGACGACATAAAGACCGCAATGGATGCAACGGAGAAAGAGACTACGGATAAAGTTATGGAATCTGAGCCGAATTCCGGAAATAATAGGAAACCGGCGGTAAACAGTGCCGATATGCCGTCAAAAGGCAGTGCAGATAAAGAGACGGACAGCGTGGTTAAAGAACTCTCTGATTCCGAAAAGATAGATAATGCACTGGCAGAGGGACGTAAGGTAGTGTATCTTACTTATGATGACGGTCCGAGTGCTAATACGGAAAAGCTGCTGGATGTACTTGACCAATATGGTATTAAGGCAACTTTCTTTGTTATCAAGACACCTGAATATGATGAATATGTAAAAGAAATTGTTACAAGAGGCCATACATTGGCAATGCATTCAACCACTCATGATTACCGCCATGTATACGAGAGTTATGATAGTTTTAAGGAGGAGGTTGATGTCCTTAGCAATTATCTTACGGAACTTACCGGTTTTACTCCTTTTGCATTCAGATTTCCGGGAGGTTCAAGTAACCAGCAGACAACACTTCCCATCCAGACTTTTATAAAGTATCTTGATGAAAAAAATATCGTATATTACGACTGGAATGTTTCATCGGGAGATGGCGGAAGTAAAGAATTGACAGTTGATGAAATATATAATAATGTAATTAGAGGTGTTGAAGGAAAGGATATATCAGTTGTGCTTATGCACGACTCGGAATACAGGGAAACAACTTTGCAGGCAACACCTAGAATAATTGAGAAATTACAGGAAATGGACGCATTAATCCTTCCTATCACAGAAGATACCGTTCCTGTTCATCACAATATTTAACCAGGAGGAAAGCAACAATGGGATTTTTTAAAGATTTAAAGCAGGATTTATCGCAGGCTGTAAATGAGCTTACAGAGGATGCGGCTAAGATTACACCGGATGAGTCAGAAAGTGTACAAGAGACAATACCGGATGACGATGTTATGGTAGATACACTTAATGAAGAACCTGAAGATGCAGCCGAAGACATTGATGTGTCTAAGATGCTTGAGAATGTGGATACCAATGAAGAAGCGGTAACAGAAGAACCTGAAGCAGAAGAATCTGAGACAGCCGGACTTTTTAAGGAGCCTGAAAAAAAGAAAACAAAGAAAAATACAAAAGAACCTGAAGCAGAGCCTGTTAAGAAAGATGAACAGGAAGAAACGGATGAGACTACAATCATCTCAAGAGGTTTAAAAATCAAAGGAGATATCGAATCAAGCGGCTCTATTGAATTACTCGGTTCGGTTGAAGGAAATGTAAGCTGCAGCGGCAAACTTATTGCCAGCGGTAATATTACAGGTAATACCAATTCAAAGGAATTTTATTCAGACAATGCAAAAATAACAGGGGATATTAACTGTGAAGGTCCTGTTAAGATTGGCAACGGTTCAGTGATTATAGGTAATCTTTATGCACACTCCGCCGTTATAGCAGGTGCAATTAAAGGTGACATTGATGTCCACGGACCTGTAATAGTTGATGCCACTGCAATTGTTATGGGTGATATCAAATCTGAATCCTTCCAGATTAACAGAGGAGCAGTTCTTGAAGGATATATTTCACAGTGTTATTCAGATAACAGTCCAAAGAAATTTTTTGGTGATAAATAAGAGAGGCTTTGACTATGAAAGAAAAAAGAATTTTATTAAAACTCAGCGGTGAGGCACTTGCAGGCGATAAGAAAACAGGCTTTGATGAAAGCACGGTTCTTGAAATTGCAGTACAGGTTAAGAAAATACATGACCTTGGAGCACAGGTTGGCGTTGTTATCGGCGGCGGTAATTTCTGGAGAGGCCGTTCAAGTGAGAATATGGATAGAACCAAAGCAGACCAGATTGGAATGTTAGCCACGGTAATGAATTGTATCTATGTTTCTGAAATGTTCAGAAGCACAGGCATGAAAACCGCAATTTTAACTCCGTTTATGTGCGGTTCTGTTACGGAACTTTTCTCAAAAGATCTTGCCAACAGATATTTTGAAGACGGCACGGTTGTATTTTTTGCAGGCGGAACAGGACATCCTTATTTTTCTACAGATACAGGAATTGTATTACGCGCAATCGAAATGGATGCGGATGCAATTTATCTTGCCAAAGCCATTGACGGTGTATATGACAGTGATCCTAAGACTAATCCTGCAGCTAAGAAATATGATGAGATTTCAATAGATGAGGTTATTAATAAAAAACTTGCCGTAATAGATATGACAGCATCCGTGATGTGCATGGAACATAAGATGCCTTTGGTTGTTTTCGGACTTAATGAAAAGGAAAGTATTGTCAATACTTATAACGGAAATTTCAACGGAACAAGAGTAACCGTTTAATAAATATAAGGAGATTACAATAATGAGTGAAATTATTAAAACATATGAAGAAAAAATGATAAAGAGCTGTGATACACTTGCGGCAGATTATGTGACAATCAGGGCAGGAAGAGCCAACCCTCACATCCTTGACAAACTTAAAGTGGATTATTACGGAACACCTACACCTTTCCAGCAGGTAGCCAATGTTTCCGTTCCTGAAGCAAGAATGATACAGATCCAGCCATGGGAAACAAGTCTTTTAAAAGAAATCGAGAAGGCAATTCTTACGTCAGACCTTGGACTTACACCAACCAATGACGGTAAGGTTATCCGTCTTGTTTTCCCTGAACTCACTGAGGACAGAAGAAAAGAACTGGTTAAGGATATCAAGAAAAAAGGCGAAAATACAAAGGTTGCAATAAGAAACATCAGAAGAGATGCCAATGATGCAATCAAAAAACTCAGTAAAGATACAGATATGTCAGAGGACGAAGTTAAGAAAAATGAAGATTCAATCCAGAAACTTACCGACAAATATGTAGCCCAGGTAGATAAGATGATTGATGAGAAGTCAAAGGAAATAATGACAGTATAATTTGCGGAGATAGTTATGGATTTTTACAATGAAAAACTGGAACTCAATGTTCCTGAACATATTGCCATAATTCTTGACGGAAACGGCAGATGGGCTAAGAAAAGGCTCCTTCCCCGTAATGCCGGACATCTTCAAGGCAGCAGGGTTCTGGAAAGAATATGTGATGATGCGATTGAGATAGGATTGAAATATCTTACCGTATATGTATTTTCAACAGAAAACTGGAAACGTTCTGAAAGCGAAGTGCAGGGACTTATGAAAATACTCAGAAATTATCTCAAAACCTGCATAAAAAGAGCCAGGGAAAAGAATATGAAGGTTGTCATTCTCGGAAAGCAGGATATGCTGGACGAGGATATAATCCGGAGTATTAACGAACTTGAGGAATCAAGTAAAAATAATACCGGACTTGTATTTCAGATTGCACTTAACTATGGTGCAAGGGATGAAATGGTAAGAGCAATGAGAAAGATGACAAAAGATATGATTGACAAGGGAATTGCTCCGGAGATGATTACGGAAGATATGTTTGCATCATATCTTGATACCGCAGATGCTCCCGACCCTGACTTAATAATCAGGACAAGCGGGGAAAAGCGTATATCAAATTTCCTGTTGTGGCAGTGTGCATATTCAGAATTTGATTTTCCTGAAGTGTTGTGGCCTGACTTTAATAAGAAGCGCCTTATCGAAGCAGTTGAAAGATATAACAAAAGAGACAGACGATTTGGTGGAGTGAAGGAGGAATAACGTATGAAAACAAGAATAATCAGCGGTGCAGTACTTACCGTTATTTTAGTTGGTGCTGTTTTAGGCGGTGGAACTACGATGTTTATCCTTGCTGCAATAATAACTGCTCTCGGACTCTATGAACTCTATAAAGTTGTTGGAATTGAAAAAAAAGCATTGGGAATATGCGGATATATTTTAGCAGCATCTTTTTATACAATGCTCTGGTTTGATAAGTTACAGTATCTTGAGTATTTTTGTGTTGCCAGCGGTATTCTTACTATGTTCGTATATGTATGCAGCTTTAAAACAACAAGAGCCAAACAAGCAGCATTTTCACTCCTTGGAATTTATTATGTGGCCATTCCTATTTCTTATATATACAGAATAAGAATAATGGAAAAGGGAATATTTATATTTATATTGGTATTTGTATGTTCATGGATTGCAGATACATTCGCTTACTTTACAGGAGTTAATCTTGGTAAACATAAACTTGTTCCCCACTTAAGTCCTAAAAAATCAGTCGAAGGTGCTATAGGAGGAATCCTTGGGGCAACTATCGTAGGTGTGGTATACGGACTTGTTCTGGGTAACTATTACAATGAAAGACTGTGGCCGGCATTTGCGGTAATCTGCGTATTAGGTTCTTTTATTTCAATATTCGGCGATCTGGCTGCATCCGCAATTAAACGAAATTATGACGTTAAAGATTACAGCAATCTTATTCCGGGACATGGAGGAATACTTGACAGATTTGACAGTATGATTTTTGTGGCTCCGGTTGTATATATAAGTGCGGTTATTTTACTTCCACTATTAAAAGGATGATTAGTATGAAAAATATTGCTATTTTAGGGTCAACGGGTTCTATCGGAACCCAGACCCTTCAGGTAGTTCGTGATAATAATGACATTAAGGTCCATGCTATTGCAGCAGGACACAATATCAAAGCTTTGGCAGAACAGGTAAGGGAGTTCAGGCCAAAGCTTGTTTGCGTAGCAGAGGAAAAAAGCATAAATGAATTAAGGCTTCTGACACCTGATATTGATTACGAAGTGTGCTATGGAATGGAAGGACTTATCAGAGTCGCGACTTATGATAAAGCTGAAATAGTTGTGACAGCAATAGTTGGCATGATTGGTATAATACCTACTATTGAAGCTATAAAGACAGGACATGATATTGCCCTTGCCAACAAAGAAACTCTTGTAACTGCCGGACATATTATTATGCCCCTTGCAAGGGAATATAATGTGAGAATTTTACCTGTTGACAGTGAACACAGTGCCATATTCCAGTCTTTGAACGGCGAAGACAGAAGAACTATTGATAAGATTTTACTTACGGCATCCGGTGGACCATTCAGAGGATACACAAGAGAACAGATGCAGGACGTAAAGCTTGAGGATGCCCTGAAACATCCAAACTGGTCAATGGGACATAAGATAACCATTGATTCGGCTACCATGGTTAATAAAGGCCTTGAGGTTATGGAAGCAAGATGGCTTTTTGATGTGGGCATGGATGATGTCCAGATTATAGTACAGCCACAGAGCATAATACATTCTATGGTGCAGTTCGTAGACGGCGGAATAATAGCACAGCTTGGCTGCCCTGATATGAGACTTCCTATACAGTATGCACTTTACTATCCTGAGAGAAGATATATGCCCGGTGACAGACTTGACTTTTATAAACTGGGAAAAATAGATTTTGAGGCACCTGACAGGGAAAATTTTGCGGGCCTCAGACTTGCTTACGAAGCAGGTGTCAAAGGTGGCAATATGCCTACAATATTTAATGCTGCCAACGAATATGCAGTTGCACAGTTTTTAAAGAAGAATATCAGTTTTTTAGGCATAACAGATATGATAGAACATGCTATGAACAGCATAGAATATATAGATAATCCTGATGTTAATGAGATTTTAACAACGGAGCAGGAAGTGTATGAGCTGTTGAGGGCTATGAGGTGATTTTATGAAATTTGTTTACGCATTTCTTATAATTAGTATTGTAATTATTGTCCATGAATTAGGACATTTTATAATAGCTAAGGCAAGCGGTGTTAAAGTAGTTGAGTTTTCGGTGGGTATGGGACCGAGACTTGTTAAGTTTAAAATCAAAGGAACTTTGTATAGTATTAAGCTTTTTTTATTCGGCGGCTCCTGCCAGATGTTAGGCGAAGATCTTTATGAATCCACGGATGCTGTCGCAAAAGTTAAAGAGGATAATCCTACGGATAAAAGTCAGGAAAATATTGTACCGGATGAATCGGACGGGGTTTCCTTTAACAGTGTGTCTGTATGGAAAAGAATTGCAATAATTATTGCAGGACCTTTATTTAATTTTATTCTCGCTTTTGTATTTGCCGTAATTCTTATAGGTAAGATGGGATATAATCCTGTGCAGGTATATTCTGTTGATGATAATTCGCCTGCCTATTATGCGGGACTTAAAGAAGGCGACAGAATCATAAGAGTTAATGGTAAAAAGATGAACTTTTATGATGATTATTATCTTTACATGTATGATAAAAAGGGAATTGACCTTAACGTTGAATATATAAGAGACGGTGAAAAATATAAGACAACAATTATTCCGGAGCATATCACGGGTTCGGTATATCAGATGGGTGTCCAGATTGATGTGAATTCCACTAAGATAGCAGCTGTGGAAAAGGGAACACCTGCGGACAGTGCGGGTATTAAAGCCGGAGATATTATTAAAAGCATTAACGGAACAGCAGTCAGCGAACAGCCGGAAATAACTCCTTTAGTACAACAGTCAGAAGGAAAAGAGATTACAATTACAGTTGAACGTGACGGCAGAAATGTTGAACTTAAACTTACACCTAAAGAAGTACAGCAGGATTACTATGATTATGGTATTTATTTTGCCAATTTGAGAGTTAAATGTTCCCCTGCGGGTACCTTGAAATACGCATTCAAGAATATAGGATACCAGATTAAATCCGTATTTGTAAGTCTTAGATTGCTAGTTACTGGTAAGCTGGGACTTGACGATGTGTCCGGTCCTGTAGGAATTGTATCGTTTATCGGAGAAGTGGTGGATGAGGCTAAATCAGACGGTGCATTCTATGTATTTATTAATCTTCTTAATATGTGCATTATGATAAGTGCCAACCTTGGTGTAATGAATCTATTGCCGTTGCCTGCACTTGACGGCGGTAAACTTGTATTCCTTTTAATTGAAGCAGTAAGAGGAAAGCCTGTACCAAGGGAAAAAGAAGGAATGGTTCACTTTGTTGGAATTATTCTGTTAATGGTATTGATGGTAGTTGTACTTTTTAACGATATATCGAAATTATTCAGATAAGGACAGATTATATGTATAGAGACAATACGAAAGTTATAAAAATAGGCAACAGGGTTATCGGAGGAGGTAATCCCGTACTTATACAATCAATGACCAATACGCCTACAGAAGATGTAAAAAGCACTGTAGACCAGATATTACGCCTTGAAAAAGCAGGATGCGAGATAATCAGATGCACTGTACCGGATGAAGCAGCGGCAAAAGCACTTAAGGAAATCAAAAAAGAAATTCACATTCCTCTCGTTGCGGATATTCATTTTGACTACAAAATGGCTATTCTGGCAATGGAAAACGGTGCCGACAAGATAAGGATTAATCCCGGCAATATAGGAAGTACCGACAGGATTAAAGCGGTTGTAGATTGTGCAAGAGAACGAAACATTCCTATAAGAGTCGGCGTAAACAGCGGATCACTTGAAAAAAATATAATTGAAAAGTATGGCGGACATGTATGTTCTGAAGGTATTGTTGAAAGTGCCATGGATAAGGTAAGAATTATAGAAGAACAGAATTATGATAATATTGTTGTAAGCATAAAATCATCGGATGTTCTTATGTGCGTCAAGGCACATGAACTTATTGCAAAACAATGCAGGTATCCGCTTCATGTGGGAATTACAGAGTCAGGTACCGTATATTCAGGAAATATTAAGTCAGCAATTGGACTTGGCATAATTCTTAATCAAGGTATCGGTGATACAATCAGGGTATCTCTTACAGGAGATCCGGAGGAAGAAATTAAATCAGCAAAGCTCATTCTCAGAACTCTTGGGTTGAGAAAGGGCGGTGTTGAAGTCGTATCATGCCCTACTTGCGGAAGAACCAAAATTAATCTTATAGATCTTGCATCAAAGGTTGAAAATCTTGTAAGCACATATCCGCTTGATATTAAAGTTGCGGTAATGGGATGCGTTGTAAATGGTCCGGGCGAAGCAAGAGAAGCTGACCTGGGAATTGCCGGCGGTATAGGAGAAGGACTTCTCATAAAAAAAGGCGAGGTTATTAAGAAAGTTCCTGAAAATATGCTTTTACAGGCGCTTAAGGAAGAACTTGACAAATTAGTATAAGAAAGAGTGGAATAATGATGGACGAAAAAAATTTTTTTGAAGTTTTCCCGTCATTAAAATTAAAAAAAGAACTAAAGACGGCTTTTGATGATGCAATGGTAACACATATATCCATG
>ENA-OPKA01000194-OPKA01000194.1-human-gut-metagenome-genome-assembly--contig:-NODE-194-length-11519-cov-1.310886_pt1 | contig 11519 bp, 9 predicted proteins | sample MGYA00241777_ERZ501679 | MGnify/ENA primary metagenome ERZ501679 (study PRJEB25962, sample SAMEA2042206) | human gut metagenome | biome: human gut; feature: human-associated habitat; material: faeces... | reverse complement strand
TCTCTCCGTTTACGGTATAATCCACATAATACAGATAGCTGTCACTGCCTACCTGTTCTTTCTGGGTAATACGCACATTTACTTTATAACAGTTAGCATTATTTTTTATATCTTTTACCAGAAAATATGTACCAAGCCCTATAAGTACCAGGGCCACCATCAAAAAGATTGCCATGATCTCCTTAATTATTCTTTTTTCTCTCATATCCCATACATTCTCCTGCCATTTTTAAAAGTTATATCTATCACTTCATCATAATCAAGCTGCTTAATCTCTGCAATTTTCTTAACCACCTCAGGAATATATAACGAGGAATTACGTTTTCCCCTAAATGGCTCAGGTGCAAGATAAGGGCAGTCTGTCTCAAGAAGTATCCTGTCAATAGGTACATATTCTGCCACTTCACGGATTTTGGCGGCTTTTTTGAAGGTAAGCACACCTCCGATACCAATATAAAATCCCATATCCAAATATTTTTTTGCTTCTTCTTTTGAGTATGAAAAGCAATGAATAACACCGCTGTTGTCCCTGTCAGCCGATGCCTTTATTACTTCATAGGTATCAAGAGCCGCTTCTCTTGAATGAACAATAACAGGCTTTTTAAGTTCTTTTGCAAGCACTAACTGACGTTCAAAAAATTCCTTCTGCTGCTCTTTATTATCCTTATCCCAATAATAATCAAGACCAATTTCACCGATGGCAACAATTTTGCCATTGGCAGCCGTTTCTTTCCGAAGCCACTCCATGTCTTCATCAGTAACCGTCCTGATTTCCTCAGGATGAATGCCTAATGCACCGTACATATAGTCCCACTTTGGAATAAGTTCAATAATTTTGTGACAGGTATCGATAGAAGACCCCACATCCACGACATATTTTATACCGTTTTCGGGCAGGGACTTTAAAACTTCGTCCCTGTCCTCGTCAAATGCCTCATCCTCATAATGGGCATGGCTTTCAAATATTCCTGTCATTAACGAATCTCCGCACCGTTAGGCATATCCTTCTCAGGTGTTAATAATGATAAGTTGCCTTCCGCATCCTCTGCACAAAGAAGCATACCTTCTGAAAGTACGCCTGCGAGCTTGGCCGGTTTAAGGTTAGCAACAACCACAACCTTCTTTCCAACCATTTCTTCTGCGGAATAATGCTGCTTGATTCCTGATACAATCTGCTTAACTTCGCTGCCTATCTTTACCTGTGAGCAAAGAAGCTTCTTAGACTTAGGTACCTCTTCACATTTAAGAATTTCTCCCACTCTTAACTGGACCTTCATAAAATCATCAATGGAGATTTCCGGTTTCTTTTCAACATCAATACCTGCTTCTGCCTGTGGTTCCTCGGCTACACCTGCTTGCGCACGCTGTTTAGCACGGATTTCTTCTACCTTTGGCATAATTTCATTAATGTCAAGTCTTGCAAAAAGGATTTCAGGTGCATCGGTTACTTTAGTTCCCGAAACATAATTACCAAACTTTGTAAGGTCTTCGAGTGTAAGTTCAGGTGCATTAAGCTGTTTACGAATCTTAGCTGTTGTTTCCGGCATAAATGGCTCAAGAAGTGCAGCACCGATACTTATTCCCTCAACAAGGTTATAAAGAACAGTTGATAATCTGTCCGCCTGTGTCTCATCCTTCGCAAGTGCCCAAGGCATTGTCTCATCAATGTATTTATTGCAGCGCTTAAATATATTAAAGGTCTCTGTAATCGCATCTGCAACACGGAGGTCATTCATCTTAGCGTCAACTTTTTTAACTGCTTCAAGAATTGTATTTTTAAGGTCATCATCAACTTCTGCCGTTACACCTTTGTCGGTAACTACTCCGCCAAAATATTTATTACTCATTGAAATTGTTCTGTTTACAAGGTTTCCAAGAGTATTGGCAAGTTCTGAATTAAGTCTTTCCACAACCAGTTCCCATGTGATGACACCATCATTTTCAAAAGGCATTTCGTGAAGTACAAAATATCTTACGGCATCCACGCCAAACATATCCGCCATATCATCGGCATAAATTACATTTCCTTTGGATTTGCTCATCTTATCGCCACCCTGTAATAACCAAGGGTGTCCGAAAACCTGTTTTGGAAGCGGTAAGTCAAGTGCCATAAGGAAAATAGGCCAGTAAATTGTATGGAAACGGATAATATCTTTTCCGATAAGATGAAGATCCGCAGGCCAGTATTTTTTGAACAATTCATCATTATTACCGTCACAGTCGTATCCAAGTCCCGTGATATAGTTGGTAAGTGCGTCAAGCCATACATACACAACGTGTCTGTCATCAAAATCCACAGGTATTCCCCATTTAAAAGATGTTCTTGATACACAAAGGTCCTGAAGTCCCGGTAAAAGGAAGTTATTCATCATTTCATTTTTACGGGAAACAGGCTGTATGAATTCAGGATGTTCGTTAATATAATCAATAAGTCTGTCCGCATATTTGCTCATCTTAAAGAAGTAAGCCTCTTCCTTTGCAGGCTTGACTTCTCTTCCGCAGTCAGGGCATTTTCCGTCTACAAGCTGTGACTCCGTCCAGAAGGATTCGCAAGGAGTACAATACATGCCTTCGTAATGTCCCTTGTAAATATCCCCTTTATCATATAATTTCTTAAAAATTTTCTGAACCTGTTTCTCATGGTATTCATCAGTGGTTCTGATAAATTTGTCATAAGAGGTGTTCATCAAATCCCATATTCTCTTAATTTCACCGGCAACGTTATCTACAAACTGTTTTGGTGTAACACCTGCCTCTGCTGCCTTTAATTCAATTTTCTGTCCATGTTCATCCGTACCGGTCTGGAAACGGACATCATATCCCTGCATTCTCTTATATCTTGCAATACTGTCTGCAAGAACTATTTCATAGGTATTACCGATATGTGGCTTACCTGATGTATACGCAATCGCTGTAGTAATATAGTAAGGTTTTTTCTCCATTTTACTAAATCCTCCTAAAAATCTTCTGTCCTAACTTCTAACGCTACCATAAATAGGCTCTAAAATCAATATTTAATCCCTTTTAAGTTGTCTCCCAACATTTGGTCTGATAAAAGTCTCATCTGCATATTTCCACAATTCTTCCGAACCCAGATGTGTTTTCTCATTACGTCCGTATACCTGTGAAGCATGAACACCATGTTCTTCCCACGATCTGCCCTCTGACGCATTATTAAGCATTAAAGGCTGAATCTTGTCCATTGTGTTGGCAAACCTGGCTTCCGGCGTAATATTTTCCTCGAATTCATCCCACAATGCCCTGAATTCCTCTGCCTGGTCTTTTGGCAGAATATTAAAAAGTCTGTCCGCAGCCGCAAGTTCACGCCCGCGTTTGCTTTCATTGCCCTTTGAATCATAGGCATAGGTATCGCCTGCGTATATTTCTATTAAATCGTGAATAAGAACTATTTTCATTGTCTTCAACACGTCTATATCTTCATTGGCATATTCCGACAGCACCATTACAAACAATGCCATGTGCCATGCGTGCTCCGCATCATTTTCTTTTCTCATGCCGTCTGCAAGATAAGTCTGTCTGAAAATATTCTTTTCCTTATCTATCTCTTTAAGAAATTCAAACTGTTTTTCTATTCTTTCAGGAAACATATCTACTCTCTTTCATTGATGTATTTTTCTACTATATAACGTGGTCTTTTCTTGGTCTCAAGATATATTTTGCCAATATATGAACCTACAATGCCAAGTCCCAGAAGCACCATTCCGCCGATTGCCCACACCGAAATAAGTATGGAAGTCCATCCGGCAACAACTCTGCCGGTAAAATAACTTACGAATGCGTAAATCATCATGGCAATGCTCACAAGAAAAACAAATATACCCATTCCCGTTACAAATCTCATGGGCTTAATGCTTAGTGAGGTTATTCCCTCAATGGCAAAGCTCATCATTTTCTTGAGCGGATATTTGCTTTTTCCCGCAAGTCTTTCTTTTCTCTCATATTCAACAATCGTCGATGGATATCCGATTAATGGTACTATTCCTCTTAAGAAAAGATTGACCTCTTCAAACTGTGCCAGTCCCTCAAGGGCTCTTCTGCTCATAAGCCTGAAATCCGCATGATTGTATATCAGGTCTCCGCCTAATTTGTTGGTTAATTTATAAAACATCTGCGCCGTATGTCTTTTGAAAAAAGAATCTTTTTTTCTGTCATTTCTCACACCATATACGACATCATAACCCTCGTTATTTTTCCGGAGCATTTCCTCAAAAACATTTATATCGTCCTGTAAATCCGCATCAAGGGATATAACTATATCCGCGTCATCCTTAACAGTCATAAGTCCGGCTAAAAGTGCATTCTGGTGTCCCCTGTTTCTCGTAAGGTTAATTCCGCCAAACAAGGTATCTTTATTGTGTAAATCTTCAATTATTTTCCATGTCAGATCCATTGAACCGTCATTAACAAAAATTATCCTGCTTTTTACGTCAATAAGCCCTTCTGCCATAAGTTCTTTCATTTTTTTATCAAGTTTGCCCGCCGTGTCAGCTAAGACTTCTTCTTCATTGTAACATGGTATTACAAGGTAAAGTATTTTCGCCATATATATATATCATCCTTCCGGAAATATCCGTATCATATTTAGAGATTATCACATTGTGTTATCATTTGCAATTACGCTGTTACCTATGATAATATGTACTTTGATGAGGGTTTGATATCGGAGGTAACATTAATGAAATCAAAACAATATGTTTATGTTATTACAATAATTTTTATATTATCACTTATTCCCCTTTATATCATAGGTAAATATAACCATCCGAGTGTGGATGACTATTATTACGGCGTGGAAACTGCCAAAGTTTACCGTGATACAGGTTCTGTTTCCCAGGTTATATCTACATCTTTTGACGAAATGAAAAATACCTACAATGACTGGCAGGGCAATTTTGCCGCTATTTTCCTTATGCTCCTGCAGCCTGCCGTATTCGGTGAATCCGCCTATGTATTATCATCTGTTATACTTATAAGCGCATTTGTTGCCGCCATGCTTGCATTTATATATAATTTTTTAAGAAAATGGTTTGATGCCGGCAGACAGGCTTCCATAATCACGTCTCTTGCCGTTACTTTCTGTGCAATGCAGTTTACCATTATGCCTTCGGATTCTTTCTATTGGTATAACGGTTCTGTTTATTATACATTTTTCTTTTCATTGGCTTTATTTTTACTAACGCTCGTAACGGTTATGATTAAAAGCAAAGCTATGCCTGCCAGAATTATTGCGGGTATTTTCGCAGTTCCTTTAGCATTCATAATCGGCGGTGGTAACTACGCAACATCCCTTGTTACGGTTCTTATATTAATAACCCTTGTTATACTTATGATTGTTAAGAAAAATAAAAGTGTCATCCCTCTTGTACTGATTACATGTTCAATAGGAGTGTCCTTTGCCCTGAGCATCCTTGCCCCGGGTAATGCAATCCGTCAGGAGGCTGTGGGTGGCAGTCATGGCGTAATTAAGTCCATTATCTGTTCTTTCGCTTACGGTGGATACAGTATTGCAAGCTCGACTTTGGCACCTGTGATTATACTTTTTATAATGTTAATACCTTTGCTTTACAGAATCGCCAAAAGAAGTTCTCTTTCTTTTAAACATCCCGTACTTGTGCTTTTGTTTACATTCTGTCTTTTCTGTTCACAGGGCACTCCTGTATTCTATGCACAGGGATTAAGGATGCCTTACAGAATGATGAACATTATTAATTTCAGTTATTATATCTTTATGATTTTCAATCTGGTATACATACTTGGATATATAGGTAAAAAATACGGGGATTCCCTGGTTCTTTGCAAATTTGCGAGATTTTTTGAGATGAAGCACGAACGTTTTGTATTTATTATGTCCTGCACTATTATTTTTGCAATTTCCTGCGTAGGCCTATGCAAAGTGTCGGAGGGAGAAAACGGCGGTGCCGATTTTTCCAATATGCCGCTTTCCGTAAGTGCCACATATTCCCTTATTAACGGGGATGCAAAACAGTATGATAAAGAATGCAGGGAGCGTGCGGAGTACCTTTCTGACACCGAAGAAAAAGGAGTAACCTTAGCTCCGCTTTCAGTTACTCCTGCACCTATTTTCCATACGGACATTACAGCAGACCCTCTTCACTGGAAAAATGCACATCTGGCACTTTTCTATGGTAAGGACTGGGTAAAACTCAGTAATAAATAGGACTATTCCTTTACAAGAAATCTGTCCCATTCCTCGACATCACCGCTGCCGCTCACTGTTATTTCGTAACATCTGTCGTTGGCATCTATGGAGAATACATAAGTGTTCTCCTTTTTTTTGATGGAATATATTGTTCCATAAGGGAATGTCTTAAACATGGCCGCATATTCGTCTTTTGCAAGAATTCTGTCATCTACGGATTCCTGAAGAACATTATCAGCATTGTAACGTTTATAGCCTTCCTCTATAAATTCCTGTATTCCGGGATTGGATACGGATAAAAGAAATCCGTTGGCTCTCATTACCCTGATATCCCTGTTGCATGAACATTCGGGCAGAATCGTCACATTATCAAGCCACAAATGAAAAGTACCGTTCATTGTCTCAACTTCCGATATTACACTTTCCGAAAAATCGAAATTATTAAGTTCGTCGATAGTCTTGTAGTTCATTACTTGTTCTCCATTTTTTCAAATAATTTAACAACCTTGCTTGTGCCAAGTCTTGACGCTCCAAGCTTAAGGAAAAGGTCTGCATCGTCAAGGGTAGAAATTCCGCCTGCCGCTTTAACCTCCACGCCTCGTCCTACGTTGGCTTTAAGAAGTGCCACATCCGAAGGCGTTGCGCCCCCTGCCTGGAATCCCGTTGAAGTCTTAATGAACTTTGCACCTGCCTCGGTAACTATTTTACAAAGTGTAATCTTTTCCGCGTCCTCTAAAAGACATGTTTCTATAATTACCTTCAAAACTCTTCCGTGACATGCTTCTTTCACAGCCTTAATTTCATTCAATACATCATAATACTTACCGTCTTTTACCCAGCCGAGATTGATTACCATATCTATTTCTGAAGCTCCGTCAAGTACTGCCTGTTCTGTCTCATATACCTTGACTTTGGTTGTATTGTAGCCGTTAGGAAATCCTATAACCGTACATACTGCCAGGGAAGAACCTTTGCCTTTAAGGTAAGCCGAGGCTTTTTTTACATAAGACGGAGGTATACACACGGACGCACATCCGTACTTAACCGCCTCATCGCATAATGTCTCGATTTCAGACTCCTCAGCTGTTACGGCAAGCAGTGTATGGCCGCACCTCGCCAATAATTCTTTAATATCCATTTTCTTTTTCTCCTATGTATCTTTATAATCCGGCAGACTGCTTAAGCCTGTCCATTGCATTTTTAATTTCTCCTGTTTCCGTAATTGTCATTTTCTCAGGCTTGGCTTTTCTGATAAGACGACCAAGATTATATATATCCTGATTAATCTGATTCTTTCTCATTTTATCAATTGTCTTTTTCTCAGTCTTTAACTTAGCCTGTGCATCATTAATAAGCTGTTTTGACTCATTAATGGCTTCAAAAGCATCCATTCTCGTACTGTCGGCTTCCGCATATTCCGCAGCGTCCCGCATGGCACGTTCAATTTCAGTTTCCGAAAGATTAGAGCCTGCGGTAATCGTAATGCTCTGTTCCCGTCCCGTATCAAGGTCCTTAGCTGATACATGCACAATACCGTTTGCATCAATATCGAAAGTTACCTCTATCTGCGGAACTCCGGCCGGTGCTCTTCTTATTCCGTTAAGTCGGAAGGTTCCAAGAAGCTTGTTATCCCTCGCAAACTGTCGTTCGCCCTGTAAAACCTTGATTTCAACATTGGTCTGTCCGCTCATTGCAGTAGAAAATACCTGGCTTTTTCTGCATGGAATCGTAGAGTTTTTCTCTATAAGGTGTGTGGCAATTCCTCCCACTGTCTCTATTGAGAGCGTAAGAGGAGTTACGTCAAGCAAAAGAAGTTCGGACGCATTACCTGAATCTCCCGCAAGCTTGCCACCCTGTATTGATGCTCCGAGTGCAACACACTCGTCAGGATTCATATTTTTGCTTGGCTCAAGTCCCGTAAGCTGTCTTACTTTATCCTGAACCGCAGGTATTCTTGTAGAACCGCCTACAAGAAGTACCTTATTAAGTTCGCCCTTTGTAATTCCTGCATCGTTAAGTGCCGTAATTACAGGGCCTGTTGTTCTCTCCACAAGGTCCGATGTCAGCTCGTTAAATTTTGCCCTTGTAATATTCATATCAAGATGAACGGGACCCGCTTTGGTGGTTGTAATAAAAGGCAGGTTAATATTAACTGTCTGTGCCGATGAAAGCTCTTTCTTGGCTTTCGCGGCTTCTTCAGTTATTCTCTGAAGTGCGACTTTATCTTTACCAAGATCTATTCCTTCTGTTCTCTTAAACTCCGAAACAATATAGTCGGAAAGACGTTTATCAAAGTCATCACCACCGAGATGGTTATCTCCTGAGGTTGCAAGTACCTCAATAACCTTATCTCCGATTTCAATCACTGACACATCGAAAGTACCGCCGCCAAGGTCATATACCAGGATTTTCTGTGCTTCACCGTTATCAAGGCCGTACGCAAGAGCTGCTGCCGTAGGCTCATTAATAATTCGTTCCACTTTAAGTCCTGCTATTCTTCCTGCATCCTTGGTCGCCTGACGTTGTGCATCGCTGAAATATGCCGGTACGGTAATTACTGCTTCCGTTACACGCTGTCCCAGATAATCCTCGGCATCCTTTTTTAATTTCATAAGGATAAAAGCCGATATCTCCTGAGGCGAATAATTCTTTTTGTCAATCTTAACTTTATAGCCGGAGCCCATCTCTCTCTTAATGGAAGAAACCGTTCTTTCAGGATTTGTGACTGCCTGACGTTTCGCAGGTTCTCCCACAAGTCTCTCTCCTTTTTTTGTAAAAGCAACCACGCTTGGTGTTGTCCTTGTTCCCTCGGAATTAACGATAACCGTAGGCTGTCCGCCCTCCATTACCGCAACACAACTGTTAGTAGTTCCTAAATCAATTCCAATAATCTTGCCCATAACAATAAATCTCCAATTCTTTTATTCTGCTTCAATCAGATATACACCTGATTTATGAATGTGTTATGTATTAATTATTTTATTTTGGTAAAAAAGATTAATTTTTTATAAATTAAATATAGCATATTCATTTTACATTTTTTATAATAAAAACACAATGTCAATATGTTCTTCTTGACTTTAAAGCGTTAAAGTGTTAATTTATATATACTGAAATTAGAAGAGATGAGGATTTTAACAATGTCAATGAATTATTTTAAAAAGCTTCCGGAACCTGAAGTTCTTAAAGAAGAATTTCCTATGACACCGGAGCTTACAGCAATCAAATCAGAAAGAGACCGTGAAATCCGTAAGGTTTTTACAGGTGAAAGTGATAAATTTCTTGTAATTATAGGTCCATGTTCCGCTGACCGTGAAGATGCCGTTCTTGAATATGTTGAGCGTCTCGCAAAGGTCAATGAAAAGACTAAGGACAAGCTGATTATTATTCCCCGTGTATACACTAACAAACCAAGAACCACAGGTGAAGGTTATAAGGGTATGCTTCATCAGCCTGACCCTAACAAAGAGTCTGACCTTTATGCAGGAATTGCTTCCATCCGGAAACTTCATATAGATGTTATCAAAGAAAGCGGTCTTACATCAGCAGATGAGATGCTCTATCCTGAGAACAGGAGCTACCTTGATGATGTTTTATCGTATGAAGCAATCGGCGCCCGTTCCGTTGAAAACCAGCAGCACCGTCTTACCGCCAGCGGTATGGATATCCCTGTGGGAATGAAGAATCCTACAAGCGGGGATTTTGGTGTTATGATTAATTCAGTAATTGCTGCACAAAGTTCCCACGAATTTATTTACAGAGGATACAGTGTAAGTACATCAGGCAATGACCTTGCACATGTTATACTTCGTGGCGGTGTCAACAAGTATGGAATATGTATTCCTAATTACCACTACGAAGACCTTGAAAGGCTTCATGAGATATACGATTCCAAAGACCTTAAGAATCCTGCTGCAATAATCGATGCTAACCATTCTAACTCTAATAAGCAGTTTAAACAGCAGATTCGTATAACAAGCGAAGTTCTTCACAGCAGAAGATATAATCCTGAATTTAGAAAATTAGTAAAAGGTGTAATGATTGAAAGTTACCTTGAAGAAGGTAATCAGAAAATCTGCAAGGATATGATTTATGGTAAATCGATTACGGATCCATGCCTCGGATGGGATGACACCGAAAACCTTATTTACAAAATAGCTGATGAATGTTAAGAGGTCATTTTATGAAAGATAAGAAAACCGTACTTTTAGGAATAACCGGAGGAATTGCTGCATACAAGATGGCTGATGTAGCAAGCACCCTTGTGAAATCAGGCTGCAATGTCCGTGTGATAATGACTGAAAATGCCACAAAATTCATAAGTCCTATGGTATTCGAGACGCTTACCTCAAGCAAATGCCTTGTGGATACTTTCGACCGTGACTTTGAATTTGACGTAAAGCACATTTCACTTGCAAAAGAAGCCGATGTGGTTTTAATTGCTCCCGCCACTGCCAATGTAATCGGAAAAATGGCTAACGGAATTGCAGACGATATGCTTACCACAACTGTCCTTGCCTGCAAATGCACAAAAATAGTTGCTCCTGCAATGAACACCAATATGTACGAAAACCCTGTTGTAAGAGATAACATTGCCAAACTCATGATGTATGGTTTTGAAATTATTCCTGCCGCAAGCGGTCACCTTGCCTGCGGGGACAGCGGTAAAGGCAAGCTTCCGGATAAAAATATACTTATTGAATATATTTTAAGGGCTCTTAATGGTAAAAAAGACCTTATAGGAAAACGCATTCTTATTACGGCAGGTCCTACGAGGGAAGCCCTTGACCCGGTAAGGTATATTACCAACCACTCCAGCGGAAAAATGGGTTATGCACTTGCGAGAGCCGCCGCATTCCGCGGAGCTGATGTAACACTGATATCAGGTCCTGTTTCCCTTCCAAAGCCACTATTTACCAAAGTAATTGATGTTATCTCTGCCGAAGATATGTTTAATGCAGTAAAAGATAATTACGAAAACCAGAACATAATAATCAAAGCTGCGGCTGTTGCCGACTACACTCCCGTATCGGTTGCAGACAACAAAATCAAAAAATCCGACAGCGATATGTCCATTCCGTTAAAGCGTACTACTGATATACTGAAATTTCTCGGTGAGAACAAGAAACCGGGACAGTTTATATGCGGTTTTTCCATGGAAACAGAAAATATGCTTGATAATTCAAGGAAAAAACTTGAAAAGAAAAATGCGGATATGATTGTTGCCAACAGTCTTGTTACAGGCGGTGCCGGATTCGGTACAGACACCAATATAGTAACTTTGATTACCAAAGATAATATTAAAGAATATGATATTATGTCAAAAGAGAAAGTGGCA
>ENA-OPKA01000193-OPKA01000193.1-human-gut-metagenome-genome-assembly--contig:-NODE-193-length-11549-cov-1.633200_pt1 | contig 11549 bp, 5 predicted proteins | sample MGYA00241777_ERZ501679 | MGnify/ENA primary metagenome ERZ501679 (study PRJEB25962, sample SAMEA2042206) | human gut metagenome | biome: human gut; feature: human-associated habitat; material: faeces... | reverse complement strand
GAAAATGCAAAACTATTGCTAAGTTCCATTTCACATTGGTCAAAAATAACTTTATCTACATTTGCACCAGTATGTACATGAAAAAGATATGCACCATTACGCACAAATTTCACATTCTTACACAACAAATTTTGAGTGCCAACACGTAAATAACCACTACCAGTAAAAGTAACCGTAGGAGGATTATTCGGATCATCACCAACAATAACCAATGGATGCTCCCCAGTAATTGCTAGAATTGAGGAGATTGAAATATTTACTCCACCTTTTATAAAATGTACACCAGAATTTGAGATTGTACCTCCATCTTCAATTAAATTCCCTTCATTTGCCAACGTAGGATAATTTTCACTATTTACCAGCTCATTGCCAATATAGAAACCTCCTTGCTCATATTCCGCCTTCCAGCTTGTGATTACTTTCTTAGAGCGTACCTTAATCTGGTCAATCGCCCAATAGACTCCTTTATTCACCTGCAAAGTAATGATGCCTTCCGCTTCATCTTGATTCGGAGGGGTAACAGACAAAGTCGTCGGATTCGAATTATCTATTGATGCAGTTACAGTCCAACCTTCCGGTGCACTTATCAACACCGCTTCTCCTTTCAAATCGATAGGAGTAGTCGCTCCTGTATTAGTCGGTACAATCCAAAATCCATCTTCCAGAGCAGGTTCTTTAATGGCACATGCCAGACCCGAAACGATAGGGATTTCATATTTCGTACCATTACTCGTTAAAGTAATTTCGAATTTATCTCCTGTCGCATTAGGGGCAGCCGATGCTATCGGGCCAGCTACAGAAGAACTTCCACTTGCAGAAGCATATACACGAGTTCCTTGCTGGCTCTTTACTTCTTCCCAAGTCAGCTTGCCGTCATAGCTTACTTCCCAGTAGTATTTGCCTTCCGACTCCATGGTCAGACGGAACTGGGGAGTAACCCCCGGTTCACCATCTACAGCCAGTGCACGGTGTTCCGTTTCCACACCGCCAATCACCCAATTACCGTCAGTAGAAATACTCACTTCCTGATACACATCCGTAGCTCCTTTTTTCCCCTGAGTCAGCGTGATTGTATTTCCATCACTCAGCGTCAAAGTATAGCTTCCATCCTCATTTTCTGTATAACTTTGGATGGTCTTGTTCCCGTCCAAGGCCACACGTATCATGTTCATGCTTTCATTCAACCGATCGACCTTTGCTTCCATGGCAGTTACACGATCTTTCAAGGCATCAATGTCTCTTTCCAGATCATCGGTCTTACATGCTCCTAATGATAGTACCATCAGGGCCACACCTATATATTTATAGATTTTCATAATGTACATCTTGTTTTGTTAACCTATTGTTCATACTCTTAATTAACTGTCACGTTTACCGTAACCAGCTTACAGTAGCCTTCCGCTGAGAAGACTTTCAGATACAACGTATAAGAACCTGAAAGGCCAGCTGGAGCTGTCACTTTCAGATTCGTTTCAGTCACTTCCACCTGCAACGGAGTTGATTCAATTACAATCTCCTTTACATTGGTCTGCTGAATAACGACTGAAACAAATCGCCCAGCCTGGACAGACAAATCATACCCATCCCTCAAGGTCAAACCAAAAGAATCTTCAACTCCCACAGGAACCGTTACTGATTCTCCCGTAGAAGCCACTACAAATGTCATTGACTTGCCATCCTCACTAACCGTTACAGACTGAAAAATACTAGGTAACATCATGTCCGGACTTGCTATAGGAGTAGTTCCTCCAAGACGTTCCCAAGTAGCACCTCCATCCATAGAAACCAGCCAGTAACCTTCTGCATCGACACTAATCTGAGGAGTTACCCCATTTTTCCCATCTACCGGCCACGCAGTAATTGAATTTCCGGCATCATCTGTCAGGACATAGTCCGCACCGTCCTGCGTGTAATGCCACGTGCCATCACCTGCAATATACATTTGCGGCATTTCGTTATCCGGATTTCCGCTGTAAACCGTCACTGCCGTTCCATCGCTCAAAGTGAGCACATAATTTCCGGTCTTTTCATCACGACTATAGTCTTTGATGTAAACCTGCCCCAAAACCATGTCCTGATAAGCAACAATCTGCTTGTTATATGCATCTATCTGTGCATCCAATGCATCCAGACGCGAATTCAGGTCGTTAATGTCATTGCGAATTTCATCACGGTCATCGCACGATGAGAACGCGATAAAAGACAGACATGTAATAAATAGATATAGTAATTTTTTCATGATATTAAAAATTTAGCGTTGTTGTGCACCATAATTTGCATATTCTGCAGTCGGGATAAATACTCCATTCTCCAAATCAAATGTAGCTCCAGCACTTACATCAAATGGATCGGAAGAGGCTGCTTCTACTTTTGTCTGAGTATAGCCAGAAGGAAGACTATGCCAATAATTAGTTTGAATTTGCTTATTCTTATCAAATTTCAAAAGGTTCTCAAAAGTAAGCCCTGAAGGAGTCTTCGAATGTACATTCAGTAAATAAGAATTCTTTGCCTTACTACTACTATCAACCACATCACTCCATAACAGAAGATTACGGAATACCACTGCCCCTTCTATACGACCACGTACCATAGGCTGTGAACCACAAATGAAATTAATAAATGTATTATTTTCTATTGTGACAGTCTTTTTAGCATCATAAACTCCAGCAGTATCATCATTCCCTAAAAATAGAATAGTACCATTTATTGTATAATTATTCGTTGTTGAGTAAAATACATTATTTATTATGGAAACATCCGCACTCAAATTTCTACTATACAGAACATTATCAAATGTACCAGAAAAATTAAACAACCGAGAAGCCTGATAATCTGCTGTTTGGTTAAATGCAAAACGATTTCCTTCCAAATATATATTACCAATTGAATTATCACCACCTTTAAATGCATTCAAAAAATTCTTTCCTGAGGCTATTGTAACCTTACATCCATCCAATACCAAATTTTTCAATGTGATACCTGTTGCATCTATTTGCATAAACGGATTGTTCTCTTTCTTAAATATCACATTTTGAGCAATAAATTCACCCGCTATTCCTGTAACATTAAACTTATCTGTATTATCAACAGTAACCGGTTCACCCTTCGGATTATCTGAAATTAATACCAGTTTATTGAAACTTGTTGAAGAGATAACAGCATCCACACCTTGAGGAATAAAATAAACAACACCATCCTCAGAGATTGTTGCGTCATCAGTTGAAAGCAGTTTTACATCCGGGTAAGTTGCCTTATTTATAGTCACATTACCCACAGTAATGTCACCTCCCTGACTATACACCTGGCTGTAATAGCTGGTCACAGCTTCCCGAACCTTCACCTTTGCTACAGCCCAGTACATTCCTTTATTCACCTGTACCACCACTTCATCCGTATTATTGGCAGTAGCACGACTTTTCAAGCCGGCAGAAGCAGTTGCTGACTTTTCCACTGTCAAAATAGCTTTACCGTCAGTCAAAGCAGAAATGCTGGCCTCCCATCCGTGAGGAGCAATCACAAACCAATGCTCACCTTTTATTTCTACTTCAGCAGAAGCTCCATCTGCACCAATTTCCCAATAGCCATCTGCCATCTCACTTTCTGGTACATTAATGATGCATGACAAATCAGAAAGAATAGGAAGACGAACCTCTTGAGTAGTTCCCTGTCCGTTTCCATCCACATAATAAGTCAACACAAACTCACTTCCTTCTATTTCTGCTTTCTCAAAAAGCTGGTCCTTTGCCAATTCACTACCTGCTTCGGTTACATACACTTTCTGATTGGATGCATCTGTTACATCTTGCCAACCTGTAGAATCGTCAAATTTCACTTGCCAATAGTACTGTTGTGTATTCTCGTCTTTCACTACTTGAAATTCTGGCGTTGCTCCATTCTCATTACTGTCAATACCCACAGCACTATATCCAGTGTCAGCACCTTGCAACATCCATTTTCCGGTTTCCTGATTCACGGATATTTGCGGAGTTGTCACCGTACCTTTTGAACCTATCGTAAGGGTCAATGTCTGTCCATCATTAAATACAGCCGTATAAGATGTGTTATCCGCCGACAATGTAATCTTACTAATCGAATAAGCAGGAACCTCAGTCACTGTTCCGTCTCCATTATCTACTGTTTGCCGAACCAGCACCTTGGAAAAAAATGCAATATTCTCATTCAGCAATTTCACCTGTTCTTCCAGCAGGGTCACTCTGTCTTTGAGGGCATTCACGTCGTCCTTCAAATCCTCCTGCTTACAGCCCGTCACAGCCAATACCATGAGAGCCAAAAGGATATATGATTTTATGTATTTCATAACGTAATTCATAATTTAAAGTTAATCTGTCACATTGACAACCACAGTATATACCTGTGAATCGTCATGCTTATAGTTCGCATTTGTAATCAAGAAAGTTGCTCTGTAAGTACCCACCTCTTCATAGGTATAGCTATATGAACGAATGTCTTGCGACAAGTTCTTGATGCTTACCCCCTGATCAGGTTCACATGAGGTAATCTTAATAGGGTCAGACACCAGCCAGGCAGTTTTCCACGAATAAGCACTTCCCGTACTGTGAATATAGAATCCTCCGTTTGCCACATTGTTCATGTTCCACATCCCTGAAACATTTGCTGTTACTGTGCCATACGCTAAATCATCAGGCAAATAGCTTGAAACGCTAGTCCAATCGTTACCTTTATATCCCTTATCATCGTCTTTAATTGACTGGTTATAGAGATTTTCATGATTGAAGTTCAACGCAGTAAACATGAATTCACCTGCATATTGATGCGTCACATTGTTATTGCGAAGCAGATTCTCTATATTCATAGAGTCAAAATAATATTTCAACTGAGTAGTAGCATTCTTTCCATTAACGCTAGGATTAGGTCTTTCCTCTTTGTTATAAGCTATCGCTATAACCAAATTCTTACCTACAAAATCCTTTACATCCAATTCACAAGACTTTGCCACTGTTATATTTGTCCCAAGATTATCGTACTCAGCTTTAGGACAAATTTCCTTCCACTTTCCCGCTTTCCAGAAATCAACAACCAGCGTAGAATCAGCATCAAAATTATCTTTTGATAAGCCGGGGAAACCTTCTACCCCATTTTCCGGATCGGAAAAAGCATAAAAGACATCAATACAATTAGTATAACGCCCTGTTGACTCTGCGTATGAAGTACCTTCCTGATAGATATTAAATTTTAACTTTGAAGAAACAATATCTGATTCTTCATTTTCCACACGTTGACGGTAAATATACTGATGTCCAAGTTCTCCACTATAAAAAGTTATGAAATCAGGTTCTCCTGCAAAAGAGAACTCTACCGGAGTTCCTTTTTTTACAGTAATTATACTCCCTTCGGCAGTAACATTCTCGGATGTCACCACGCTTACGTTTACTTCGTCCAGTCCTTCGGTCATCTCCTTTGTACAAGACGCAAAAGCCAACGTAGAAAGCAACAATATATATAATTTTGAAGTTTTCATTTACCAATAATTAAATTTTCATTAATACATTTATCATTACCAACCCGGATTGTTGCTTGTGATTGCCTTATTCACAGCCATCTCCGCATCAGGTATAGGGAAATAATTATAAGTAGAAGATACCTGGAAATAAGTATACACATTTGAAGGGCCCTGATTCCATTCCCCTCCTGCACGAGCGTAATCAATAAGCTCATTCATATCCTCTACAAAGTCTCCCCAACGAATCAAGTCAAAATGGCGAGTATACTCGAAGCAAAGTTCACGACCGCGCTCATCTTTCACCATCTGGCGGAACTCATCTTTGCTTAAAGTTCCCTTTGCAATTGTACTTGCTCCAGCACGCTCTCTCACCTTATTCAGATAATCATAAGCGGCATCCGGTCCGTTCAATTCATTTTCAGCTTCCGCTACCATCAGCAGCACATCAGAATAACGTAAAATCGGGAAATTAATAGCAGTATTATTCTTATCTTTCTTATCGGCCTCATATTCACGACGGTATTTAGAACATGCACGAGCTATATTCGTCGTAAATTTACTATTATAATCATAATCTCCTTCCTTGGGTTCTGTTGTTCCAGAAGCCCAATCTTTTTTCCCATAAGAATAAGATCTGTTATTATCATGAGCAAGGACAGCATCGCGGAAACCCAGTTCATAAAATTTACGTCCCGTCACACCGGTATTTTTGCCATCTTTTTCCATATAAACAAAAGGAGCAATATTCCACAAGAAACGACTATCCTTCAATTTAATAGTCTTGCAAGCCTCGCCTTCTGCTTTTTCTGTTTTATCACCTGTATTCCAATTTACATGAAGAGACATCAGTCTCTCAGTACTTGGTTCTTCAATACAATACAAGCGATACAATTTAGGAGTTGCAAACATAAACTCATACGAATAGCCCGGATCTGCCGCACCTACTATATCTGAATTAGATGACATATCAGGAGCTGCCAAACCAATAATATTACCAATACGTCCTTCTGCCTTTACATCCGTAGTGTTATTACCGGAAAATTCAGCTTCCCAAATGCTCTCATTAGCTGTGGAATTATAACGATCAGAACATAAATCAATGAAGTAATCCCAATAATCCTTTGCTAAGTCATGTCCTTGATTTGTACAGACTTTCAACGCATAATCTTTTGCAGCCTGATAATAATCCTTTTTTTCAGCATCTGTAGCTGCACGGTTATCGCGATGATATTCTCCTGCACGGAACAGATATACACGCGCCAAAATACCCCATGCGGCTGATTTTGACACACGACCAGGCTTATAATTCAGTTTTGCTGCTGTCAACAAGCCTCCAGTCTTTTCATCTGAAACTTCCTGCATCTCCTTAATAATGAAATCATAAATTTCCTGCTTGTCTGTACGAGGAATATCCAATCCTACCACATCTTTCGTAGATTCTGTTTTAAAAGGCACGTCCCCCCAGCACTGAACTAAGTTAAAATAATAGAACGCACGCAAAAATCTTGCTTCTGCTGTATACTGAGCCTTCAAACCTGAATCAATATCAGAAACCTTGTCAATATTTTCCAAAAAGATGTTCGCACGGTTGATACCGGAATACAAAGTATACCAGAATCCGGTCACAGCCGCATCACTGGTAGTAGCATTATTGCAAATCAATCCTTTTGTAGCAGGTGCACGTCCTGAACCTCCATAGTGAGACAAATCATCACCTCCCACAAGATACATATAGTCTGCTCCATAGAACGTAGACTGACCTAACTCTGCATAAATTCCGGTCAAAAAAGAGTTGGCCTCATCTGTCGTATTAAAATAGTCTGACAGTGTAAGCTGGTAAGGCTCTTTATCCAGAAAATTACAGGATGTCAGTGCACCGCCAAACAATAAAGTAAAAATCGTATATTTTAATGCTTTCATAATTAATCCCTTAAAACTTTGTAAACTCTTATTAGAAACCTAGGTTAACACCAAAACTGATAGAATAAGCTCTCGGATAAGAAGAGAAGTCAAGTCCCGGAGTCAACGCACTGTTACGAACCGACACTTCCGGATCGTAACCAGAGTAGCTGGTCCATGTCCACAAATTCTGCGCAGCAATGTAAACTCTTGCATTGCTTAACTTAGCCTTTGCAATCAACGTTTTTGGGAAAGTGTAACCCAATGTCACTGTTTTCAAACGTAAGAAGGAACCGTCTTCTACAATTCGGGAAGAAATCACACGATTTGAAGCAGAAGTAGTTGCAGCCGGAATGTCACTGTCCGGATTTTCCGGTGTCCAGCGGTTGGCATAGCTGGCATACTGGTTCAGTTCGCGAGACTTATTGTTTGAACTTTCAAAGAACAATCGGTTGGCATTCATAATGTCATTACCGTATGACCACTGGAAAAATACACTTAAGTCAAATCCTTTGTAAGTAAAGTTATTAGTGAAACCACCTGTGTGAATCGGTAAGCCACGGCCTATAATCGTACGGTCGTTGGAATCAATGATTCCGTCACCGTTCACATCCTTATATTTAGGCATACCCGGCTGGGTATTCGTTTCTGTAGAGTAATGAGGAACCCCTTTCTTTAATGTATAAGTATCACCAGATTTATTAAAATCATCATACTTATAAGTTCCTTCATAAATATAGCCATACATCATACCCATAGGCAATCCTACCTGAGCAATGTAACTGGGCTGTGAGTTATAATTCTGGTCAAATGAGGCTGCCGTCAGTAAGCTGTTCTGCCCTTCAGACAATGCTAATACTTCATTCTTATTGAACGCGATGTTAAAATCGGTTGACCAGGTAAAGTCCTTTGTCTGAATATTCACTGTATTCAAGCTCAATTCCAATCCGTCATTACGTACCTTACCAATATTCTTCGTTGCACTGTAGAAACCGGAAGTCAACGGAAGAGAAGCCTCTAAGAGCAAATCTCGCGTAGTTTTACGATAAATATCTGCTGTAAAATTCAAACGTTCCTTGAAGAAACTTAAATCCAATCCCACATTCCACTGTTCCGTGGTTTCCCATTTCAAGTTGCTATTACCAATAGAAGTAGGAACCGTTCCTACATTGGTAGTACTACCATTAATAGGATAAACACCACTTGGAATACTTCCGTTAGAAATATAATCTCCCACTTTCGACTTCAGCGCCTGCAACAAGGCATAATATTCATATTCACCAATTCGGTTGTTACCGGTCAATCCCCAGCTCGCACGAAGCTTACCAGCATCAAGTACCTTTTTCAACGGTTTCATAAACTCTTCTTCCATAAAATTCCAGGCCAAAGAACCAGAAGGGAAATAACCGTAACGGTTCTTTTTACTAAATTTAGAAGAACCATCGGCACGGAATGAGGCCGTTGCATAGTATTTCGATTTGTAATTATAATTAAAACGGGCAAGATAAGACATCATTGACCATGAACTTTTTAAAGAATTAGTTGTACTTGCCTGTCCTTCATTCATACCCGCCATACCTAATGACTCGTTAGGTATATGAATGGTCTTAAATGAATAATATTCATAATCCGAATTCTGGAATGTAATACCGACTAATGTATTAAAGAAGTGTTTTTTCTTGATATTAGTCTGATAAGTCAATGTATTTTCGTTCAACCAGGTCAGACGTTCATTACGAACAACTTGCGCATTTACCTTATCTGTTGAAGTAGGACCACCATAACGTGTCTTGGAGTTATTAAACTGGTCATTCTTACGTGCATCGTATGTATAACCACCCGAAACTTTCAACTTCAAGCCTTTAATAAATTCATATTCCACAAAACCGTTCAACTGCAAGTTATTGATATAATTTTTGCGGTATTCGTTCTTTAACGACATAATCGGGTTGAAACGGTAGTCGTTGCTGTTATCCACTGCATCATCCATTACGTTATCCATCAAAGAGCTAAGCGGTTTGTTCGGGAAAGTAACCGGACGATACCCCCACACGCTATAGAACAAGTTGTTCATACCACTGTAAGAGTTCTCTGAAGGAGTGGAACCGGTCTGAATAGAACGAGAATAGTTGGCTGTCAAACTCATATTCAGTTTGTCACGGCGAACTACCGTGTTCATACGGCCCTGCAAACGCTCATAACCAGAATTCAGCAATACACCCTCCTGATTATAATAAGAAAGAGAAGCATTGTAACGAACTCCTTCCGTACCACCGCTCAAACGCAGGTTGTGATTGTGCTGCAAAGCGGTACGGAAAATTTCATCCTGCCAGTTATACTGGTCAATATTACGGTAATCTTCCAGTGTCCATTGTTTACCCTCCCATTCCATCAAATAACCACCATTGGATGAAGTCATCTGTTCCGGATACATTTCGGCTTGCAATTTTACAAATTCGTATGCATCCATCATCGGAATAGTACGCGTTACATGTTGCATGGTTACGCTACCATCATAACTCAATTGCGCCTTACCAACCTTTCCTTTCTTTGTAGTAATGATAACAACACCATTCGCACCACGGGCACCGTAAATAGCCGTAGCTGATGCATCCTTCAAAATATCCAACGATTCAATATCCGAAGGGTTGATAGTGCTGGCAATAGCTGCATCTTCTACGGGGAAACCATCAATCACATAAAGCGGAGAGTTATCCTGTGTCAACGAGTTGTTACCACGAATCACAATGTTCATGGTTCCACCTGGGGTACCTTCACTGGAAGACACATTTACACCGGCAATACGTCCACCTAAGGTCTGGTCGAATGAACCAACCGGAGTATTCAGCAATTCATTCATATCTGCCTTAGCCACGGAACCGGTCAAGTCTTTCTTTCTTACTTCCTGGTAACCTACTACTACTACTTCATCCAATACCTTCGTATCTTCTTCCAATACGATAGACATCGGTTTAGAGGTATCCACCTGCAGTTCTTTTGTGGCATAGCCAATAAAAGAAACCACAATAACGGATTTTTTGTCGGGTACTCCCAATGAGAACTTACCATCAATATCAGTAATAGTTCCCTGAGTAGTCCCTTTCACTTGGATACTGGCACCAATAACGCTTTCACCCGTCTGGTCAACCACAGTACCCCTCACGAGTACCTGGGCCATAGCCACAGTTACAGAGAACAAGACGAACAACATCATGCTCAATCCCCTTCTCCATAGAATAGTTCGGAATTCGGTTTGCATACAAGAATTTAGATTAAATTTAGATTTTAAAGTTTTCGTCACAAATGTACAGTTTAATTATAGAAAGAGGTGACAAAATAGTTCATTTAAGGGTGCAAAAATATTCATCACCTAAAATACACCCCAAAGAGTAAATTCATAACCAAATGATTCACAGCAACATACAAAATGCAATATGATAAAGAACATCTATTAAACGCCACTAATTTCACCCTTCAAAAAACGCTTCGACGTTTAGTCCAAAACGCAAGTACGTTTTAGTTAAAACGCAAGTGCGTTTGACTTCAAACACAAGGACGTTTTAATCCAAACGCACTTGCGTTTTCAAAAGATACCAAAAATCATCTTTTTTTCCTCTTTTAAAAGAGGAAATACGTATTCGGAATCGTTTTTCTGTTTCTATTATTTGCAGAGTTTTCAAATTAGCCCTATCTTCGCATGATAAAAACATTCAACTTTTTATGACCCGGATGAACAGAATAAAGAAACTAAAAAAAATCCGCCTCCACCATGAAGGAACCCACATCCTGATTACCAGTGCAGTCCTGCTGCTGCTTATCAACGCGGCTTTATACTGGGGGATAGAGTGCCGGATACCTTTTTATATCGTGGCAGCCGTAAGTGTCGTAGTCTACTTGCTGATGGTCAATTTCTTCCGCTGCCCGATTCGGTTGTTCAAAGGAGACACGGAGAAAACCGTGGTAGCTCCGGCAGACGGACGCATAGTCGTGATAGAGGAAGTGGACGAGCATGAATATTTCCACGACCGGCGGCTGATGATTTCCATCTTTATGGACATCACCAATGTACATGCCAACTGGTATCCTGTAGACGGGGTGGTAAAACATGTAGACCATCATAACGGACGGTTCATGAAGGCGTGGCTTCCTAAAGCCAGTACGGAAAACG
>ENA-OPKA01000187-OPKA01000187.1-human-gut-metagenome-genome-assembly--contig:-NODE-187-length-11888-cov-3.549480_pt1 | contig 11888 bp, 8 predicted proteins | sample MGYA00241777_ERZ501679 | MGnify/ENA primary metagenome ERZ501679 (study PRJEB25962, sample SAMEA2042206) | human gut metagenome | biome: human gut; feature: human-associated habitat; material: faeces... | reverse complement strand
TGTATGTAGTATTGTTGTGAACAGCCTTAAACTCATCTGTTTCAGAATGGTTGTTCTCTAAAACAGGAACAACTACAGGTGTTGGTACAATTCGATGGAAAAAATACACAATAGAACAATTAATTGTAGCAAAACCCAACTATGAGCAACAGAAAGAACACCTTGCCGCCTTTGAAAATTTAAAGTCTGGCAAGATGTCTGTCTCTGATTTTAAAGATTTTAGCAATAAATTGATGTACAAGATTTATGAATTAACTAATGAAGAAATACGTGCTATAGAGAATTTATATAATTAATTTCGTCTTGTGTTAAGCCATATAAATTATATACGATATATTCAATTTCCGTATAATTATTATTATCGATTAACCGTTCAATTTGAGCCAGCTCCTTATTTTCGATTTTTAATTGTGGAATAGGAAGCTGCTCAATAAACATTGGTTTATATTCAAAATATCCCCCATTACGAGTGACTCCAAGTAGCTTAATATAAAAATCTGCTATTTTAGAATTAAGAATAGCTAATAAATATTTACTTGCTGGAACAATCATGGAAGATGGTGCGTTAATAAAACTATTATTTTCTACTAAAGCATAATTAGGAGTCAAGTTCAGATTTCCCCATACGATTTTTGGCTTAGAAAAATCCTCCATATATGCGCAATTACGCAGATTGTAAGGAGTATCACCTTTATCAGCTCTTGTAGAGATTTTCTCCCAATATTGGTCTAAATGAGCCTTTATAGCTGGATAATTCTCTATTTGAATGCGAGGTATTTTACCTTTTATGCCGTTATGAGTATTAATTAGCCACAAATTCGCCCAGTCGTAACTATATCGCTTTATATCACGTCCTCTTAAAATCGGTCGTATTAATTCAGCTGTTCTGGTACGTTCGTCTTCTGTTTGACAATTTGCCAATATTTCATTACGCTTGTCGGTAGTGATAACAAACGCTTCATTAAAGCCTGTTTTTATTCCGTAGTTAATTCGAATATCCCAATCTTTAAGTGGAGTGCCAACTGCTTCTATTTTACGCTTAATACTTTGTTCAATCGCAGATAATATAATCCAGCTATCATTCTCAGCGAAGTTACACTCCACAGCCTGTTGCTGCACTAAAACGCTCAATTTATTTAAGTCATCTGTATTAGAAATAATACAAGCTAATGTATTTTGAGTATAACTTTCCTTCTTTGCTATCAAAATATTAGTTTCAACAGTTGCTGCATCAAATATCTTTATCCCTGCAAAATCAATTAACAAAACAGGATTTGTTTTTGCAATAAAATATTGGCGTAATTCTTTTCCATATCCGGCTCTCATCCACTTATTGGAAGTAATGTAGCATAGGCAACCATTGGGCTTAAGCAAATTCATCCCTTGCTCGTAGAATAAACAATAAATATCTCCAGTACGAACATAAGTTTTATACTTCATTCGTTCTAGGACATCAGCATCTGTACCCATAGATTGCAGTTGAATATAAGGAGGGTTGCCAATAACACAATCAAATCCTATAAAATTTCCATCTGCATCCAATACTTCCGGAAACTCTATACGCCATTCAAAAGCTCCCAAATAAATCTTATTGGAATTGATTTCCTCGAAATAACTTTCCAGTTCTGCTATTTCCTTTTTAACAGTGTCCACTCGTTTCTGCCAATCCTTTTGTTCTTTTTTACTCATTTCAAACAATTGCGGTGCAAGCAAGTTCATCAGCTCCGCCTTACGCTTGTTTAATTTGAGTTTCTTCGGGTCTTTTGCTCCAATTTCAGTAGTAAGTTTGGATTTAATTTCAGCTATCATTGAATCTAACTCCCACTTCTCAGCCTTATCTTGAGCATTCTTGTACTTACTCACCGCATTTCTATACTGGCTGATAGAGATACCCGTTTCTTTTAGTACAGATTTAATGCTATCCGTCAAATCAAAACGATGTACCAGAGAATTACCGCACTTGATATTTATATCAATATTAGGTAAGGTTTCCAGTTCTTTATAATCGCTTTCTGCTGTATAGTAGGCGTTCTTCAATAATTCAATCCACAAACGCAATCTGCATATTTTCACAGAGTTTGGGTTAAGGTCTACCCCAAATAAACAATTCTCGATAATTGTCTTTTTCTCTTTGAACAATGTTTCTTGAATGCGCCGACTTTCCTCGTTCAATGGATTGTATGAAAACAAATTATTGTCTGCATCTGTTACAATCAGCTCATCGTTTTCGATGCAAAATGTATAATCAGATTTTTTGATGCGTTTGCCTTCAGAATCCACTAAAATTCCAAGTTCATATTTCAAACGTATCAACTCATTTAAAGCGGATACGAGGAAGTGCCCTGAACCAACAGCTGGGTCACAAATAGTAATGCTATTTATTAATTGGTTAGCTTGTGGTATATCATCTATTTGATTGTACAAATCAGCAATAGACTTACAATGCCAGTTATAAAAATTATTAAATTTAGTCAGAACGGTATTAACAACAGCTTCACGACACATATACATAGTAATAAAACCGGGAGTAAATACCGAACCATCCTTATGTCCATTGATTTTTTCAAATATAAGTCCCAAGACAGAAGCGTTAATCAAAGTCTTGGCTTCTTCTTGCACTTCCTCACTGCCTTCGCTTGCAAAATTATATGCATCCAAAAAAGCAAACAAATAATTCAAAGTAGGAAGGCTACTGAACTGTTGTTTTTCCTTACGATTGATTAATACACTATTAGTAAATAGTGGTAATTCAGATCGCTGTGACAAACTATTTATCTTTATTGTATTGCTTTCCAGTTCAGTAACTTCAAAGAGTGAACTATTCAAATAAGGGACATACTCGAAATCTTTCAATATGGAAGCCGTTCTTTGATTAACACTTCGTGCTAGAACTTGAAAAAATAAAGTATTTAAATCATCGAAATCACGTATTTTCTGTATAGAAAGAAATTTGTAACATTGCTCTCCGTTGTGGTATTTCAACATTTGAGCTTCCAGCAATTTCAAGAATAAGATTCGATTAATCCAAGTAATGCATAACTCCATAGCCACATTGAACAAACGTTCTTCTTGGGTACTTCCATAAATTGCGATATTGGGAACTTTTCGCAAGCAGTCTTCTGCATCAAGTTGGTTGATTGTATTCTCCAACAAAGAAGCTTCATTACGCCGTCCAACAGCTTTACGTACAATGACAATCTTATTGTTTTCCTTTTTCTCTTCAATACCCAGAATATGCAACAACTCTGCATAAAACTTCTTATTCAAAGAGTTACTGTCATTTTGGAAGGGCAGTTTCAGCAAATGCACATCACTGAATACCTTATACAATTCGATAAGTTTTTTTGAAGCAGTATTCTCACCTAAATATTTAGCGTAAGAGCGGATGTCAAAATAGGTATAATCAAGACTGTCTGCAACTTCTTCGATAAATGAAGAAGCTATCTCTGAATAAAAGAAGTCTGTTTTACGACTTGTTTTTCTGCCATCCTCAAAATCCTGAAACTCTTTTTTCAGTTTCTTATTTTGATAGAATTTTTGCTCAAACTCTTGGGCATCAAAAATAAAATATTCATATACATTGGTCGCTATCAGATATTTAATATCTGAATTTTTCTTGGATATTCTTTCTCTTAAATAATAAAGTAAAAGTTCCTGCAGAGCTTTCCTGTTTAAATTACCAACAGAAATCATTTCGTTTTTGTTGGTTGTACTCTTTACCTCAATTAATAAACCAATATTTGACTTACTTGTTTTATCTAATCTTACAGCCAAATCTATATCTTCTTCTGGAGCCATATAGTATGGTTTATAAAAAGTATCACTTAGGAAATTCCTTAAGTGTTCCTTTTGGGTTTCTTCTCTTTGACCATCTGATATGGTAGATAATAAAGTATGGAGAGCTTCTTTAAAACGATTGAAATCTTCTGTTTCTATTGCTACCTGCCTATACGCTTTATTCAATATTTGATTAGGCTTTAATTGTCCCATAATGTCCTTTTTTAATAATTCACAAGCAAAAGTAATCTAATTTGTTGATATATACCTCATAACAAATAAAAAAAGGAAGTATAACCCTATATTGCAGATTATGCTTCCTTTCGCATATAAAAACTTCTTTATTCAAGTTCTTGCGCTTCCTGCTGCAACAGTCTTGCCTTCTCCAACTTTTCAGCCCTTACCCGTGTACGGTATTCAAAATCCTCCACCTCATTACGGATATTCCTGATGACAGTTTTATCTCTGTCACGATGAAATACCACTTCCAGCGTATCCAGTTCATTGCCCGATATGCCACCATACATTTTGATAAGGCGGTACTTCAAGTCATTGTCAGAGAGTTGCATATTTCGTTTAAACTGACAAGCATTGCCGACCAAAAGAAGCAGAATTATCCCAAACATGACAACCTGCCACAAGAATGGCCGTGAGGCTTTGAAGTCCAAAATATGATTGTTGGTGTGATGAACTTCCAACTGCTGTATTCTCTGCAATTCGTTAGCGATGCGTTCCTGTTCCAAAAATATGTCCTTGTTAGTGGCACTCAGGTTGACATACAAGCTGTGCATCTCCTTGACACGAACCAGTGTCAGTTCACGGAACTTCTCCCACTCATTTCTTCCGGCTGAAAGCTGGGACTTCATTCCAGCAATCTCCGCTTGAAGCCGTTGCAAATTGTCGGAAAGCAGGACAAGTCCCTCATTGTTTTCCTCTTCATCAGTCGTTTCAACCGAAGTTATATGTTCCTTGATTTCGGAACAAAGGTTATATACCGCATCCAGCGTGTGGACAAAATCATTATTCTCCATTTCTTTCATTTTCGTATCTGTTTTTGAGTGATTACCAGTTTATCCTTCTCTTTTTCTTCTTTTTCAATTTCCGTTGAAAGGCTGCTTCCGCATTTTCATCGATATAATTGGGGGTAGGGTTGAACAATCTGCCAAATGCCCCGACAATGCTTTCTACTACATTGCTGCCTGAATTATAGGTATTCTCATACTGCATCACAGGTTGGTTGCCGTTAGTTACCACTCCGATATTCTGTTGGTATTGGTTATTGGTTTCTCCCAACATTCTGTCCAACTTGGAATAACTGAAACTCCTGTCAATGTCCGAAGCCTTGAACGTAATACCGTCTTTAGTAAATGACAAGCCCTGTATGACATTGCTTCTGCCTCTATACTTGAACTCCGTTTTTATTCCCTGTCTGGATAATTCCGATATGAGCTGCTTCCAGCTATTGGATTTGCTTAACGAGTTCTTTACCGCATGGTAAATCTCATACTTCGTCTTATCATTTCCTTTCAGACGGTGAGTCCGTACCCTATCCTTTCCTTTACCAAAATAAAGTCCATACTTTTCTTTCAGTTCCTTGCAGACTTTGACATTCCGATAACAGTCGTTCTTGTCACTAATAGTGCGTCCGTTATTATTCACTCGGTTGAAAACAATGTGAACATGCGGATGCTTCTGGTCATTATGCCGGGCAATGATATATTGGGTATCTTTGATTCCCATTTTCTGCATATACTCCTTTGCCAGACTTACCAACATCTCATCCGTCATTCTCGGAACGTCCTCAGGTGCATAGCTGAGCGAGATATGTCCCACAGGCTGACGGATATTCGGTTTCATCATCCGCTGAGCTTGAAAACAGTCCGTAATAGTCTGAATGCTGTCCGTCAACACTCCTTCCGCAACCAGCAGTCTCGCTTTCGGCTTCCCCAGTACATAATTGACACATCCTTTGAATCCCGCTCCCTTACTTATTTTTCCAATCATCGGATAACTGTTTAATGATTTGTACTATCTTTTTCTTCAACAGCATAAGTTCTGTTGCTACGCCAGCAAATCCTCCGGCATTGGCTTTATGGGCAAGCTGGTTGATGTTATTGGCTTCTCCGGCAAGTTTCCGCAACACGTCCGCATCCGCCTTGCTGATGCGCTGTACTACTTTACCCGTAAGCAATACGGAGTGGACGAACCTACTGAGTGAAACACCTGCATCTTTCCTGCGTTTCTCTACCGCTTGGTACTCAATATCTGTAAATCTTGCGCTGACCACACGCACCTTGTTGCGCCTGGTCTGCCGTGATTGTTGTTTATCTTTTTCCATTCTGAAATTCCTTTTGGACTGCAACCAACGGGAGCAGGTTGTCTTTGCCTTCCGGCAAAGCAAGGGCGGAAATGTATACATTTCCATTACCTTGCTTCCTTAGCCTGCACATATTCCGTTGCTACAGCAATGTTACTTGATTAATACTACAGACTCCTACCTTTCAACTTCTTGGGCACTGATGTTTGTATGAATTTCTTTTCTCGAAGAGGATTCCGTTTACACAAGTACTCATTCAAATCCTTGCATCCACTATATAGATGTGATGCGTCACGGATATTGATGGTACTACCATACTCTTTTCGGATTTGCAGAATGGCTTCTATCCCTGCACGGTCGTTATCAAAAAAGCAATGAATGCGCTGATAATTTCCCAACGGATAAAGAGCCTTGGAAACATTCGATACAGAATTCAGTACCATATAGTCTTGTTTGTCAAATTCCGGATATTGGAAACAACTGTCCAATCTCAATGTCAAGAAAGAAAGATAATCCATAAATCCTTCAAAGACATAGCAGACTTCATTCTGCCTGTTCGTATGCCGAATATGACTGATGTCCTTGGGAGCAATACACCCCTTGAAATACTTATTCCGTATTTCATACCCTCCACGCACATTAGGGAACCCAACTGCATAATAATGCTTACCGTTGTTCTCAAAATGCACTTCACAACATTCTCTTTTCGCAAGTCCAGTATTAATACCCCTGTCACGCAGATAGGAAAGCAAAACAGGTGATTCCAAAGGTTTCACTTCCATACGTTGAAAACTCGGCTCTGTAGGAGACTGCTCCTGAAAAGAAAAGGAAACGGGACAAATATGCGGGGCCTGCTCCTCAATCCGGCGCAAAAGATAAGGTACACTTTCGGAACAATACAATACCGAAGCTAGGGTAAGTATATTACCTCCCTTGCCCAGCCGTAGGCTCGGTACAGGACGCCTTACTGCCTTTCGGCAGTAGGTTTTCCCGTACCTGCCCCCAAACCGTACTTGCATGTCTCCACGCATACGGCTCTCCGTTGATAACATGACTTTATTTGGCATGGTTGTGTATTTTGGCATAGCACTTTTCACAGACAACCAATGTTTTCCTATGCTTTTCAAGCATCAGCCTGTCGCATTCAGTCTTTCCTTTAAGCTGGTTTAGCTTTCTGACATGACGCATGACTACAGGCCCGACTTTTCCACATAATTCACATGTTCTCGCCTCCAATCGCTCAGTCAGCGTCGGTTGTGGAATTGCGATTGTATAGGATAAGTCGTTTACTTCCGCATAGTACATTGGTGGTTTACGTTTGAATCCCTCATTATAGAATTTTCTGTGCCGTAAGTTACCTTTTGCATCATGATATGGCACTATAATGTCATTTCCAACCTTATATTTGTCAATGATTTTGCTTACAGTGCTGTTGGTCTTTGCTGCAATGGTATGGTACATACTGTACTCCATGATGTATCCAAACTTTGAGAGTGCATAAGCCACGTTATTGGCAATGCGGTAATAGTTATAGAACCCTCTGATTTCAGAGTTATATGCCGCCACTATGTCCTCGATTTTCTTCTTCATGAGATTGCCTCTGAACTTTGCAAACCAAACTTGTCGGCCATTTTCTACCTTGTATCTGATGGCACTGTATTCTTCCAGTTTGTTCCGCACCGTTTCTATGGCGACCTTTAAGACTATCTTACCGTTGTAATAGCGGGCTGGCACATTGTTCTTGTTTCGCTTGACTGCATCAGATTTACGGACAGAAACATCGAAGCCAAGAAATTTCGCTGGCTTTTGTGCATTTGTTATCAATGTCTTTTCCTGCGACAGTTCCAACTTGAGGTTTTCTTCCATATACTTGGTAATGTCCGACTTGATTTTAACGCAGTCAGCCTTGCTTCCGATAACACCTATGAGGAAATCATCTGCGTATCTTACATATCTAAGCCTTCTGTATGTTTCATCCATACTGTCTCTGCTCTCAATCTTTTGCCTTTCACGTCTCAGTTTCTCATACTCATCCATAAGCTGTAGTCTGGCATCTGCATCCTGTATGTTCTTGATGCTTTTAAGGATGCCTTGCATTTTACCGCTGAACTGCTTGTATTCTTTGGTGATGTGTCTTTCTTTTCCCTTGTTGAAGCGTAGGGCGTATTCTTCCATATACTTGTCAAAATTGTCAAGATAAATGTTGGCCAGTATAGGACTGATGTTGCCGCCTTGTGGGGTTCCCTTGTTTGTATTATGAAACCTCCAGTCTTCAATATATCCCGCATTCAACAACTTGCGGATGAGCCTTAGAAATCTATCATCGGCAATCCGTTTCCGCAAAGTTGCAATCAATACATTGTGGTCTATGTTGTCAAAGAATCCTTTAATGTCTCCTTCCACAAACCATTTTGTACCTGTGAATGTCTTTTGGATATGGGTCAGTGCGGTATGGCAGCTTCTGTTTGGCCTGAATCCATGTGAGGTGTTTGCAAACACCTCTTCATAGATGGCTTCAAGAATCATGCGCACCACCTCCTGTACAAGTTTGTCCTCAAAGGAAGGAATCCCAAGCGGTCTTTTCTTACCGTTCTTCTTGGGTATGTATATCCTTTTTGCCGGATTAGGCTTGTAAGACTCATCCCTCAAAGATGCAATGACCTTGTTTATTCTTTGAAGGCTCATCTGGTTAATGGTTTTCCCATCCGTACCGGGTGTCATGTTGCCGGGTTTGGCGTAAATACGCTGGTAGGCAACATGAAACATCTCCTCATTGAATAAGATACGGTACAGCCTTTCGAACTTGTAATCCGAAACTTTACCATGCTTGTTTAAAGCTTTTAATACTTGCTCTGGACTTCTCATAATGTCTCGCACATTTTCCATTGTTTGTATTAAGTTATCTAACTGCTCCCCTTCGCCATGTACAAGGCTTTCCCTTGCTCGGACTACTACGGAAGCTCCGTTCCCATGTCAGATATTCAGAGCCTTATGCCCATAGCCTTACGGCATTCTGATTTAGGGAATCCCCATTTGCTTTCACAATAACTGTTTGGCTCGGCAGACTGTCGGATGCGACTTACGTTCCTATTCCGCTTATTGCGGTTGCTCTGAAGCCAGTTCTTGCCCCGCTGCAATTTCGGTTTACATGGGGTGCTTCAGCCCGACGTGAATCAAATACCTTTCGTCGGGGCTGGCACGTGTGCCGCAGAACTATCGTTCAACCAATCAGGCTTCATCCTTGTGTCTGCCTTTTCCTCTTGCCATGCAGTCGCAGCTTGGTATTTAGCTGACTAATGGCTTTACCGACATGCTACTGTCACCTTTGGATTTCTCCTCCAGCTAAGTCGTTGAGGATAGGTCTGTTGAACTCTAACCTAATCTCTTGCCATAGAGATATTTATTGTGTAGCCTATATGGGCGCATCGAAGCCAAGCCATAGGTTACCTGATGCAGGCGGAGCACTTCATTCTCCTGTTGTTGTATCAGCAGCTCCTTCTTCATCAAGGTACTGTCCTGCTTATACTTCAAAGCGATTTCTTCGGCCCGCATCCGGATACGTTCACTCCGGATGGAGTCATCTATCTTCTCGTTCTCTGCCTGATACCGGTAAGCGGTCCGGAAATCTCCCTTTTCGGCAAAATAATGTTCCAGGTAGCGGTTCCGGATGTGCAGCATGTTAGGTTCGATGTATTCCGGAACAACGGCTTGCTTCAGGTATCGGGTAGCCAAGTCCACCTTTCCCTGCTTCAGGGCCAGTTCAATCAGTTGGGTATCGATATAATAAAGAGCCGATACATTTCCGGTGCGATGGAAATAATCGTAACAGAGTTTCAGATAATAGGTAGCCGAATCTGTCTGATTCATCAGCATGAACACCTCACCCAGATTGACCATGGTCAGGTTCCGTTCGAACTCCAGCTCCGGATATTGTGACACCAACGCCAGCGAACGTCTGAAGTAAGTGAGAGCGGTCTGATAATCATCACGGAAATAATAAGAATTTCCGCGGTTATTCAGGTAGATATGCTTTTCGTAAGGACGCATCCGGTCAAAATACTGGTACGCCAGGTCGTAATAGTAATCACAATCCTTGAAATTCCGGAGTTCCATCTCCACCTGGGCCAACCCATAATAAGCCGGGAAGCGGGTATAGTCGGGCAACCGGAGTGAATCCATCACCGACAAGCTGCGCCTGTACCAGAAAGCCCCCCAGTCGTAACGGCCGTCACGCACATACGCGTCGGCCAGGTTCAGGCAGATATCCGGCATAATCCGGGCATTCCCCGATTTCTGCACGTAATAGTAGGATTTCTCGAAAGCCCAAATCATGGAATCTATCTGCGCTTTCCGCCCGTAGATGTTTCCCCGCATGTTAAAGAAGTCCGCCCAGATAGAGAAGACCCGCTTATCCTCCGCAAACCGGTTTCCGAAACGCTCCACCTGCTTCAGCATCACGATGGAAGTGTCAAAGCGGCCTTCATAAAAGGCTATCTTCGATTTCAACAACAAGCAGCGGTAATACCAGAAGCTGTCGGTAGTAACCTGCAGCATGCTGTCTACCTTCCGTACAACGTCCCTGGAAGTATCGCCCATCGACGCGGACAAATCGAACAGAAAGGAATCCATGTCTTCTTCCGGCCTGTTCGTCTGAATCCGGTTGCAGGAAAAGATGCCACCCAAACACCCTCCCATCACACACATCGCAACAATATATAGTAATGCCTTTAGCTTCATTCTTCATTTGATTATCCTACAAAAGTAAACAAGTAGAAAATAGAAACAAAAAATATTTAATCTTTTGTTAACCAACTAGAAAAAAGTTTTACCTTTGGACTAATGAAATTTTAAACAACAACTATCATGAAAACATTGTCGAATGATAAAATCACGCTACAGATTTCTGAATCAGGAGCTGAATTGACCAGCATTGTAGCCAATGGAAACGAATACTTGTGGCAGGCCGACCCGAAATTCTGGCAACGCCACTCGCCGGTATTATTCCCTATCGTAGGAAGAGTCTGGAACAACCATTATACCCACAAAGGAAAAACCTACGAACTGGGACAACACGGATTTGCCCGCGACATGGATTTCCAGCTGAGCTATGAAGAAGAAAACGCCGTAGTCTACTCCCTGGAAAGCAACGAAGAGACACTGGCCAAATATCCTTTCCCGTTCGTTCTGGAAATCGGCTATCGGTTAAAGGAGAACCACATTGAAGTCATCTGGAACGTACAGAATACAGGGGAAAAGGAAATGCATTTCCAGATTGGTGCCCATCCGGCATTCTATTACAGAGACTTCAATGTATTGGACGAAGTACATGCCTATGTCGGCATAGGTCCCGACGCGAAAGGACTGCAATACATCAGCCCGGTGGAAAAAGGATGCGTATCTCCGGCCCGGCATACCCTCAGCACCCAGGACGGCCTGATGGAGATAGGACGTGAGACCTTCGCCTGCGACACTTACATCTTCGATAACAGCCAGGTGAACCATCTGGTACTCTGCGACAAGGATAAGAAACCTTACCTGAGCATGCAGTTCTCCACACCGCTGGTGGCTATCTGGTCGCCCAGCGCCGTGCACCCGGATGTTCCGTTCATCTGCCTGGAGCCCTGGTACGGACGATGCGACCAGGTAGGCTATGACGGCGAATTCAAAGACCGGGAATGGATGCAACACCTGAAACCGGGCAAGAGCTTTACCGGCGGATATACCATCACCCTGGAAGATATCTGATGATAGAGAACCATTCCGAAAAATACAGCGGACGAAGATTCCGGAAGTT
>ENA-OPKA01000185-OPKA01000185.1-human-gut-metagenome-genome-assembly--contig:-NODE-185-length-11938-cov-2.223597_pt1 | contig 11938 bp, 8 predicted proteins | sample MGYA00241777_ERZ501679 | MGnify/ENA primary metagenome ERZ501679 (study PRJEB25962, sample SAMEA2042206) | human gut metagenome | biome: human gut; feature: human-associated habitat; material: faeces... | reverse complement strand
TGGTAGCTTCTGGTTCTGAGGTTTCTACATTGGAGGCTGGTACCGAGGCTTTGCGCAAGGACGGTATCAAGGTACGCGTGGTAAGTGCTCCTTCAGAGGGCTTGTTCCGCAGCCAGAGCAAGGAATATCAGGAGAGCGTATTGCCTAAGAACGCCAAGATCTTCGGTATGACAGCAGGTTTGCCTGTCACACTCGAGGGACTGGTAGGTGCCAACGGCAAGGTATTCGGCTTGGAGAGCTTTGGCTTCTCTGCCCCATACAAGGTGCTCGATGAGAAATTGGGATATACAGGCGAGAATGTCTACAAGCAAGTGAAGGCATTCTTGGCAGAGTAAATAACTTAAAACGTAATGATTATGGAAGTAAAGACAGTAGGATTGGCCAGCGACCACGCAGGTTTTCCAATGAAGCAATTCGTTTTGCAGTATTTAGAAAAGAAGGGTTATCCTGTTAAGGATTATGGTACATATAGCGACGAAAGCGTAGACTATCCTGATTTTGCCCATGCTCTGGCAGAAGGCATTGAGAATGGAGATGTCTATCCTGGTATCGGTATCTGCGGCAGCGGTGAAGGTATGGCTATGACTCTTAACAAGCACCAGGGTGTACGTGCGGGCTTGGCTTGGAACAAGGATATCGCCCAACTTATCCGCCAGCACAATGATGCCAATGTAATCGTGCTTCCAGGACGTTTCATTGACAACAAGACTGCCGAGGCTATCCTCGACGAGTTCTTCAAAGCTACCTTTGAGGGTGGCCGTCACGAGCGTCGCGTCAAGAAGATACCTCTGAAGAAATAACCTCTGAACAGAGAAATGAATTTAGAAAATGATGTATGAGTCACATGGTGGCTTATGCATCATTTTTTTGTTTATCATCCCTTCGAGGAACAGCTCTTGTTGCCAGACTTTTTTACAAGTTTACTATCAACCCATAACATTATCATGACAATAGCATATACGCCATCAAAATCTTGCGCAAAAAGTTGGAACTTATAAAAAGATTTTGTAACTTTGCGCCAAAACAATATAATAACGATTAATTATATGAGAAAAAAATTACTACGTTTGTCACTTGCTTTCTTGGTAAGTGTAATGCCGGCACTCCCTATGCTGGCACAGATTCCCGAAGGCTATTACAGTTCACTCAAAGGCAAAAAAGGCGCTGAACTGAAGACGGCTATACATGACATTATCAAAAAAGCCAATGTGCTGAGTTATGGTTCTGGCAATAGGAAAACCTGGTGGGGCTTTTGGTCTACCGACCGTGATGAAAGTGGACGCTTCATCGACCGCTACTCTGCAGAATCAGAATGGGAAATGTCTACTTCCCAAGGTGCTGCTGGCGCAGGTATGAACATAGAGCATTCGTTCCCCAAAAGCTGGTGGGGAAAAACAGAAGTTCAGGCATATAAGGATCTTTACAACCTGATGCCTTGCAAGAGTAAGATCAACAGCACAAAGAGCAACTATCCTATGGGAAAAGTCGTCAGCGGAGATAAAGGCAACGGCTGGACCAAAGTAGGTGAAGGAACAGATGGCAAAAAGTATTGGGAGCCTGCAGACCCATGGAAAGGAGACTTTGCCCGTGGCTACATGTATATGGCTACCGCTTATCAGGATTATAACTGGGTAGGAACACAAGCTCTCCAGATACTGCAACAAGGAGCCTACCCTACTCTTCAGAAATGGGCATACACACTCTACATCCAGTGGGCTAAGGCCGACAAGCCAGATGCTTTAGAGATCAAACGCAACAATGATGTAGCTAAGATTCAGGGAAACCGAAATCCTTACGTTGACTTCCCTAACTTGATGGAATATGTATGGGGCGACAGCACCAACATAGCCTTCAATCCTGAGACTACAGTCAAATCTTCAAGTTACGTGAATGGCGGAGGCGGAGGTGGAGGTTCTGTCGACCCAGACCCCAACCCTGACGCTACCGAGGTGAATGTCTATCAAGCCACCTTCACTGCTAATGATGGCGGATGCAAGGAGAGCATCATCAGCAATAGCAGTCCTAATACTCAAATATGGAAATGCGACCCTCAATATGGATGGAAGGCAACAGCTTTCAAGGGTAGTAACTACGCTGCAGAAGCAACACTCTCATTGCCAGAGGTTGACCTGACAGGCTATGACGACGCCAAACTTACCATCAATCAGGCTATCAACTTTGCCAAAGGTAAGGCCCTGGAGTATCTCAAAGTAGAATTAAAATCTGTAGATGCTTCAGACGGAACTGTGGAAGAGACCCAATTAACCGACTTTGATGTTCCTTCTAAAGACAGCTGGACTTACGATGATTACACCCTCGACCTGTCACAATTTGTAGGAACCAAGGCAACAATATTCTTCCGTTACAAGAGTGATGAGAATATGTGCTGCACCTGGGAAATCAAGAAGGCCACCATCACAGGAACCAAGAATTCGACTGGCATTAAGGAAACGACAACAGAGCCAAAAGACTTCATCGACTTCTCTAAGCCTTACGATGTTTACAGCATCGACGGGAGAAAGTTGACTCCTTCGCAGACTAATGCCAACAGCATCGTCATCATACGCCAAAACAGCAAGGTGATAAAGATGAGAATCAGATAAACTCGATGCTAAGGACAGCTACACCTTATTATATATTAAGGTATAAAGGCTAAAAGAACCACAAGGTTCCATACAAGAAGTTAAAAAAATATAAAGCGACAACAATATCGGGCGCAAGATTGCTCTAATTCACAGAAAATGAGTAATTTTGCGCCCGATTTATATTTATTCACATAAAGTCTAACTTTATTAATTTAAAATTTAATTATTATTTTTATGTCAGATTTAAAGAACGTAAAGCCATTGGACGACTTCAATTGGGACGAGTTCGAGAATGGCGGCAACGCAAACGTCAGCAAAGAGGACCTCGAGAAGGCCTATGACGAAACCCTTAACAAGGTAAGCGAGCACCAGGTAGTAGAAGGTACTGTTATCGCTGCCGACAAGAAGGAAGTTATCGTAAACATCGGTTACAAGAGCGACGGTATCATCCCAGCTTCTGAGTTCCGTTACAACCCAGACCTCAAGGTAGGCGACAAGGTTGAGGTTTACGTAGAGAACCAGGAGGACGCTAAGGGTCAGTTGGTACTTTCTCACAAGAAGGCTCGCTTGAGCAAGTCTTGGGAGCGTGTTAACGCAGCTCTCGACAACGAGGAGGTTATCCAGGGTTACATCAAGTGCCGCACTAAGGGTGGTATGATTGTTGACGTTTTCGGTATCGAAGCTTTCTTGCCAGGAAGCCAGATCGACGTTCACCCTATACGCGACTACGACGTATTCGTAGGCAAGACAATGGAGTTCAAGGTTGTAAAGATCAACCAGGAGTTCCGCAACGTTGTTGTTTCTCACAAGGCTCTTATCGAGCAGGAGTTGGAGGCACAGCGTAAAGAGATCATCAGCAAGCTCGAGAAGGGTCAGATCCTCGAAGGTACCGTTAAGAACATCACTTCTTACGGTGTATTCGTTGACCTCGGTGGCGTAGACGGATTGATCCACATCACAGACCTCTCTTGGGGCCGCGTAAGCGATCCACACGAGGTTGTAGCTCTCGACCAGAAGATCAACGTTGTTATCCTCGACTTCGATGAGGAGAAGAAGCGTATCGCTCTTGGTCTGAAGCAGCTCACTCCACATCCATGGGATGCTCTCGATGCAAACCTGAAGGTGGGCGACCACGTGAAGGGTAAGGTAGTCGTTATGGCTGACTACGGTGCATTCGTAGAGATCGCTCCTGGTGTAGAGGGTCTTATCCACGTATCTGAGATGTCTTGGAGCCAGCACTTGCGTTCAGCTCAGGACTTCATGAAGGTTGGCGACGAGGTAGAGGCAGTTATCTTGACTCTCGACCGCGCTGAGCGTAAGATGAGCTTGGGTATCAAGCAGCTGAAGGAAGACCCATGGGAGACCATAGAGGTGAAGTATCCTGTAGGCAGCAAGCACACAGCTAAGGTACGCAACTTCACTAACTTCGGTATCTTCGTAGAGCTCGAGGAAGGTGTTGATGGTTTGATCCACATCTCTGACCTCTCTTGGACCAAGAAGGTTAAGCACCCATCTGAGTTCACAACAGTAGGTGCTCCTATCGACGTAGTAGTTCTCGAAATCGACAAGGAGAACCGTCGTTTGAGCCTCGGCCACAAGCAGTTGGAGAAGAACCCATGGGATGAGTATGAGGCTATCTACACTCCAGGTTCTGTACACAAGGGTACTATCACAGAGTTGATGGACAAGGGTGCCGTTATCACACTCGCTGAGGGTGGTGAAGGCTTCGCTACTCCAAAGCACCTCGTTAAGGAAGACGGCAGCCAGGCTAAGAAGGGCGAGGAGCTCGACTTCAAGGTAATCGAATTCGTTAAGGAGACTAAGCGTATCATCCTCTCTCACTCTCGTACATTCGAGGAGGGCAAGGACGATGTTAAGACAACAGCTCCACGCAAGCACAACAACGGTGGTGCACGCAAGAACGAGGCAGCAGCTATCAACAACGTAGCAGCTGGTACTTCTCTCGGTGACATCGATGCTCTTGCTAAGCTCAAGGCTCAAATGGAGGGCAAGGCTTAATCATCAGCCTGTCTTCTGCATAAGTTGAATCATAATAGATATCACTTATAAATACCAAGGACCGGTTCTCTTCCGAGAACTGGTCCTTTTTTTATCCCAATCATATATTCATTCCTTTAAGGCTATTGACCATCACTTTCAATGCCGAAGGGAGTGATAAACTGCTCCAACCGCTATAATTTTTGAGCTTGCTAAAGTTCAATACATACTATATAAATGTTTTCTTTAGCCAATAAAATCTCCGTTCAAAGGCTTTGAATGTCTGTTCAAAGGCTTTGAATGTCCGTTCAGAGGCTTTGAATGTCCGTTCAAAGGCTTTGAACAGAGATTTCAATGTGGTTTAACGATTTTAGTTGTATAGTATTAAAATTACTACTTTATGCTATAGAGTGTGCTGAGTAGTTACCTTTTTCCTTTAAACATCCTTTTTCCTTTAAACAAGAATCTTGTTATCCATTTGATTATCAAACATATAATAAACTCCTATTTTATGAACGTTTTTACGCTAAATGCATCTTTTTCTTGAAAAATATTTGCACATTCTCAGTTTTTGTCGTAACTTTGCAGGCGAAAAATTTGGAACATAAATTTGAGAGAAATACAATTTTAGAATATGAAAAAGTTATATACAATAGTTTCACTGATGCTATCATCTCTTAGCATCATGGCCACAGATTTTAAAGATTGTTCTATGGCCATCAAATCCAACATCAGTACTAACATTGAGAAGAGTAATACTACTGTCTTTATTAATGGAAAAACATTTTCTATCAATGGTTTGAAATACGACAACACTGACCTCGGCAATGTAGAACTTACCAATCTTCAAGTTATTAATGGCTATAGCGATGGCACCATGGTCTATGCCACCTCTGAGCCACAATATATCACTATTGGAGGAGAAAAGGTTGCTGCCAACTTCCGTGGTGAGGTACGCAACAGCAAATTCCGCGGCATTCTCAATTTGACAGTTAATGGCAGCAATTATATTGCCATGATTGGTGATAAAGCAGACGAGTTAGGACAGTTGCCAAATGCAGGGTTCGAAGAATTCCATACTGCTACAGTAACTATAAAAGACTTGTTAGCCCCATCAGGAACATTTAAAAGCGACGAACCTAACAGCTGGCATTCTTTTCAAAGTGCTACAGGGTCTAAAAAGCAATACGTAGGAAGTTCGATTGACACATATAAAGAAGACAACGACAAGCGTACAGGTTCTACAGACAAAAGATGTGTCAAGATACAATCTTCTATAGTAAAAGTAGTGGGCATAGAAAAACCTGCCAACGGAACCATGACGACCGGTCGTTTATATGCAGGTTCCACGTCAGCTACCAACAAAGCCAACAATTCTACCATGGACTTTGCTGACAAAGATAAAGATGGCAATGGAGATCCCTTCTACCCCATTTTCACCACCAAGCCTGATGCCATGACAGTATGGGTGAAGTATAAAGGAAATGTTGACAAACCATACGCCACTGTGAAGGCAATTCTTGCCAATGGAAAAGTACAAGATCCAGAAAAAGATGATTACACGAAAAATGTCATTGCACGAGCAACAAACGCGAAGATTAAGAGCAATAATTTTGCATGGCAGAAACTCAACATCCCATTTGAATATGCAAACAAAAACACCCCTAAGGGTATGCTCGTAACGATTTCTACCAATGCAGAAGCAGGTAAGGCAAGTTCTGATAAGAAAAATTTGGATGTTATCTATGTAGACGATATCGCAATGATATACAACTCAGGGCTGAAATCTGCACAGTATAAGAATACCAAGCTCTTGTTTGCAGACAACAAGGCTGCTATCGAGATTGAGGGTAAGGCAAACGAAGCAGACTTCAGCATCGCCTCAGACGGTGAGGGAGCTTACATCAGCAAGGTTCTGAAAACCAACGAAGGCGAAACAGGAAAGTCAACCCTGTATATAACCATTACCTCTAACGATTTGCAGAAATCCAACTGTTTCGAGGTTGCCATCACAGATAAGACTGCTACAGGTATCTTCAACATCAAAAGCGACAGCAACGCTACATCATCTACCCTGTACAATCTTGCAGGACAGCAAGTTTCCAACAGCTACAAAGGCATTATCATTAAGAATGGTAAGAAGTACATCAACAAATAAGTCACCATATACGTTTGAGAAGCAAGGGATGCAATTAGCTTTGCATCCCTTGTTCGATATAGGCATAAATAAACTTACTTTCATCTATAGTCCTCATTTTTGAGAAATTTTTAGAAAACATTTGGTTAGTAGCTTTTTTTATCGTAACTTTGCAGGCGATATATTACAAGTTTAATTTATATGAGATTAATCAAATTAGCAGTAGCCTCCATGCTACTCAGCATATCGCTTACTTCTTGTTTCAAAGATGAGCCCGAGAATGCTGAGTGCGATATAGAACAGGCTTACATCACCACAGATGATTATAAAACCATGTTTTTCTATGCCTCTGATGCACAAGTAGATGTACCATCAGACGACAAAGAGATTCACTTTACCGTGCGCTCCAGTGCCGACCTGACAGCTATAGCTCCTCAATTCAAATTGACCGAAGGAGCAACCATCTCTCCAGAGAATGGCAGTGTACACGATTTTTCAGACCCTTCCAATCCTGTAGAGTACACGGTAACTTCTGAAAACGGAAAATGGAGCCGTACTTACAAGGTATATTTTGACGTGTTGCAAGAAATAGAAGGAGCAAAAGTATGCGATTTCTCCAACTACAAGTTGAGCAATGACAGCAAATACTTCGTTTGGTACGATAAGGTAGACGGAAAGGAACTCCGCAACTGGGCAACAGGAAATCCTGGCTTTAAGATAAGCAACGGCAGCGCTAATTGGGACGAGTACCCAACAGTACCTACCTCAGACGGTGAAGAACATAAGAACTGTGTCAAGTTGACAACCCGTCGTACCAGTTCACTTGCCGACATGGTAAAAATGCCAATAGCGGCGGGCAACCTTTTCATCGGAACATTCGATGCCTCCAATGCACTCAAGGACGCAATGAAGGCCACACACTTTGGTCTGCCATTCAGTTTCAAGACCAAACCTGTCTACTTTAGCGGTTATTACAAATATCTTCCTGGAGAAAAGTTCACCAACCGTAGCATGAAGGAAATAAAAGACCGTATTGATGAAGGAACTATCTATGCTGTTTTATACGACAATCACGATAAGAATGGAAAGGCAGTCGTCCTGCATGGTGATGACGTGCAGACGAGTCCACAAATTGTAGCCATTGCCATCTTGCCAAACATCGGAAAGACAGAAGAATGGACATACTTCAATATCCCATTCAACTACAAGAAAAATATAGATGCCGAGAAGCTTACCAATGGCGGTTACAGTCTGGCCGTTGTATGCTCATCAAGTGTGGACGGAGCCATTTTCCAAGGAGCAATAGGCAGCACACTATGGGTAGACAAAATTATTGTAAAATGTGAAGATGCCAACTAATCAAATGAAAAAATATACATTATCATTTCTTTTCCTGCTGGTTGTCATAAACAGCCATGCATGGAATGCTATCAAACTGTTGCACAACTATAACTATTATGCCAGATTTGGTTATAATCTGGGCGGAACAGCACCAGTTGGCATGCCCGCTTCTATCCGTTCACTCGACAGCTACAGCATCCGTCCCAACTTCACGCTTGGTGTAGACGCCCATCATCCCTTTACCGACAAATGGGGAATCATGTTTGGACTTCATTTCGAGAACAAAGGTATGAAAACAGATGCTACCGTCAAGAACTACCACATGAAGATAACACGTGGCAACGAGGAGTTGGAAGGTATGTTTACCGGAAGTGTAGTAACCAAAGTAGACCAAAGTCTTGCTACGATCCCCGTACAAGCCACCTACGATATCAGCAAAAAGGTACGTGTCAAGTTAGGTCCTTACTTCTCGTATGTCACCTCACACAAGTTCAGCGGTTACGCCTACAATGGTTACATCCGTGTAAGAGAGGATGGACATCCTAAAGACGACCCAACAGGACAGAAAGTAGAACTTGGAAATGGCGACGGTTCGCGTGGAGACTATGATTTCTCTACAGACATGCGTAACTGGCAGTTTGGTATCGATGCAGGTGCCGACTGGTATATCACCAAACGATGGGGAGCTTCTGTAGGACTGACATGGGGTCTCTCGGAGATATTCAAAAAAGACTTTGATGTTATCGAACAACCTCTCTACCCCATCTACGGAACTATAGGCATTATTTATCAATTAAAATAATTTTAAACTTAGAAGACAATGAAGAAAAATCTATTCTATTTCTTATTGGCAGCACTCTGCACAATAAGTTTCACAGCGTGTGGCAGTGATGACAATGGTGATGGCGAAAATGGTGGCTTCACCGAGTTGGAACACGTATGGAGCCTTGAGCCTACAGTAATGTATGACGCGTCAGGCAATGTAACCACTAACCCTGACGATGCCGCAAAATACACAGGCTCTGTCCAGGTAACATGGGATTGCCCTGAAGGAACAAGCCTCGAGTGGGGTGAAGGCGAAAATAAAATGCAACTTCCTGTTGCCACCATTAAGCAACTTGTCGAGAATATGGGCAACGCAAGCCTGCCATCAGTTCTCAAAAGCGTAGAGTTCAAGTCTAATGGTCAGATTGTAGCAGTGTACAAGGATGCAGCAACCACTTCTATTGCTAACGATGGTTGGAAGACTGCCTCAGACTATGCTACCTACAAAAAGGTAAACAACAACCAAATTCTTGTTTTTCTCAATACAGCCAAGGTAACAGAAGGTATGGAAGCTGACGAGAAAGCAGCCCTCACCGAAGTAATCAAAATATTCAAGGATGGTATTCCTGTCAACATTCGTTGGAGTGCTAACAATACCAAGGCATACTTCTACATTGATAAGGCATTCGCCACTTCTTTGTTGGACAACCAGACGCTCAAGGCTATGTTGGATCGCCTCGGCAACACTGATGCTGAAACAAATAGTACTGTCATAATGATCAAGGCTATTGTAAATTCAGCAAAGGACGTTATGAACAAGACTACAAAATTTGAGGCAGGCTTGGAACTGATGCAGTAATCACATCCCCCTACTCTCAAATAAATATAGCGGGAGACAAACGAACAGGTTTCGTTTGTCTCCCGTTTGTTGTATATCTCAATCTGATTTGAACTTTTGCAAGTTTAGAACTTGCGAAAATTCAGTTACATAACTATTGTCAGAAACACTTTTTTCTGTAAAAACTTTGTTAAGTCTGAATTTTAAGCTAACTTTGCAAAAGATATGTAGAACTAAACTTTATCAGCGAATGAAACATTACGAGATAAACAAAGATATGCGTTACTTGCAATTGTTGGCACAGTCGTTCCCGACAATAGCAGAAGCCAGTACCGAAATCATCAACTTGCAAGCCATTCTCAACCTTCCTAAAGGCACTGAACACTTCCTGGCTGATATCCACGGCGAATACGAGGCTTTCCTACATGTACTGAAAAACGCATCGGGAAACATCAAGCGAAAGGTGAACGAACTCTTCGGCAACACCTTGCGCGAAGCTGAAAAACGTGAATTATGTACGCTCATATACTATCCTGAGCAGAAACTGGAACTGGTAAAGCAAAACGAATCAGACATCAACGACTGGTACCACATCACACTGCACCAGTTGGTGGCAGTATGTCGTGATGTGTCGAGCAAATACACCCGCTCGAAGGTGAGAAAGTCGCTGCCCTGCGACTTCTCTTACATCATACAGGAACTCCTGCACGAACATACCGAAGACCACGACAAGACAGCCTATGTCAACGTCATCGTCGACACCATCATATCCACAGGACGTGCCGACGACTTCATCATCGCCATAGCCAATGTGATACAGCGGCTTGCCATAGACCAGCTGCACATCCTGGGCGATATCTACGACCGTGGACCTGGAGCCCACATCATCCTCGACAAGATGCGCCATTACCACAGTTGGGATATACAATGGGGCAACCACGATGTGCTGTGGATGGGAGCTGCCGCAGGTAATGACGCCTGCATCTGCAATGTGATCCGTCTGAGCCTGCGCTATGCCAACCTCTCCACCTTGGAAGAAGGCTACGGCATCAACCTTATCCCCCTGGCCACTTTTGCCATGGAAGCCTACAAGGATGATGAATGTGCAGAATTTATGCCAAAGATGAGTGGTGGCGCAGCTGCCATAGACGAGAAAACCAAGCGCCTGACATCCCAGATGCACAAAGCCATTGCCATCATCCAGTTTAAGATAGAGGGACAACTCATCGCCAAGCATCCCGAATGGAAGATGGACAAGCGCCGACTCTTCGAACACATCAACTATGAGAAAAAGGAGATTGAGATAGACGGTAAGATCTACCCCATGACATCGTGCCACTTCCCTACCATCAATCCCGCCTCACCCTACGAGTTGTCGCCAGAAGAAGAGATGCTGATGGCAAAGTTGCACCATTCGTTCATGGTATGCGAAAAACTGCACAAGCATATCAAGGTAATGCTGCAGCACGGCTGCATGTACACCATCATCAACAACAACCTGCTCTTCCACGCATCGTGCCCACTCAATGAGGACGGTTCGCTGAAAGAGGTAGAGATATTCCCTGGCAAGAAGTTCGCAGGCCGCGACCTCATGCACCAGACTGGCATGCAGATACGCACAGCCTTCCAGTCAGACTCCGACCCTAAAGAGCGCGAATACGCCATCGACTACTTCATCTACCTATGGTGCGGTCCTGACAGTCCTCTCTTCGACAAGAGCAAGATGGCTACCTTTGAGCGATACTTCATCACCGACAAAGAAACCCACAAGGAAGAAAAAGGCTATTACTTCCTCTTGCGTGACGACGAGCAAGTCATCGACCATATCATGGATGCCTTTGGAGTGACTGGTCCTAACCGCCATATCATCAACGGACACGTGCCCGTACGCACCACCAAGGGCGAGAATCCCATCAAAGCCAATGGCAAGCTGATGGTGATAGACGGAGGTTTCTCGAAAGCATACCACAACGAGACGGGTATTGCCGGCTACACCTTGGTTTATCACTCCCGCGGATTCCAGTTGGTACAGCACGAACCCTTCACCAGTACAGAGGATGCCATCCTGCGAGGCACCGACATCAAGAGCACTACACAGATTGTGGAAATGTCGAACCGACGCATGCTCGTGGCAGATACCGACATAGGCAGGGAGTTGCGCAAGCAAATTGCCGATCTGGAAGAACTGCTGTATGCCTATAGACATGGCTTCGTGAAAGAATCGGAAAGAAAGAAATAAAAAAGAAATCCGCTGCAAATCGATGATTTGCAGCG
>ENA-OPKA01000181-OPKA01000181.1-human-gut-metagenome-genome-assembly--contig:-NODE-181-length-12051-cov-2.095865_pt1 | contig 12051 bp, 7 predicted proteins | sample MGYA00241777_ERZ501679 | MGnify/ENA primary metagenome ERZ501679 (study PRJEB25962, sample SAMEA2042206) | human gut metagenome | biome: human gut; feature: human-associated habitat; material: faeces... | reverse complement strand
GCTAAGAGCTTCTGCCCTTTCAGGGCGTGTGGGATAAAACTTGCGAAACTTCAGTTAAAAATATGATTTGATACTTTTTCAAGTGGACCTGGTAACTGAAGTGACATTCCGTAAGTAAAAGTATGGAAAAATGGGATGGCTGTAAGTTGCCGTGGTGAAAAGGAGCAAAATGATGTATTTTTACTATCTTTTTATACAAAACTGTCAGAAATGCTTGCATATATCAATTAATTTATTTACTTTTGCACCCGAGAGAAAAAGTTAGTGTCGTACAGACATTCATGAGGGCGTATCAACACTTATCAGATTGTTTCGGCACTTATTTACGGATAGCATTATAATATACTATTATTTGTTTTATATTTATTTTTTACAACATTTTCAAGATGACAAGAAGATTACTTTTGTTAGTATGTGCAATGCTGTGTTTAGGCAGTAGTGTGCATATTCAGGCGCAGTCTGTATCTTCTTCTACAGCAACCTCTGCGGATGGTAATTACGTAGAGGGTGTCGTTCGTGTCAAACTCCAGCGCGAGATTGCCGACCGTTTGGTGGCAACCAAGCTTCCGCTGTCGGTGAAAGGTACGAGCAAGAAGTATGTTCAGACTGGCGTGACCCCGCTCGACAGGGTCAGTCAGAAAGTAAAGGCAGTCTCTATGACCCGTGTTTTCCCTTATGCCGGTAAGGATGAGGCTAAGCACAAGGCAGCAGGACTGGATCTTTGGTACGATGTCCATTACGAGGCATCAGGTATGAAATTGGCACAAGCCCGCAACTTGCTCCGTTCTACAGAGGGTGTGGCTTATGCCCAGCGCATACCGGTTTACAAACCCATAGGCGGTGAGCGTTTCCTTGAGGTTTCGCCAGCAGCGGTGGCAAAGGCAGCTAAGGCTACTTCTACCATGCCTTTCAACGACCCATTGCTCAATGACCAGTGGCATTACAACAACGATGGTCATATTGCAGGTACCAAGGTGGGTGCCGATGCCAATGTGTTCAAGGCTTGGGAAACAGGTGTTACCGGTTCTAAGGATGTTGTGGTTGCCATCATTGATGGTGGTTTCCAGGTAGATCACCCCGACCTGAAGGACAATGTGTGGATCAACGAAGCCGAGTTGAACGGTAAGCCTGGTACTGATGATGATGGTGATGGCTATGTAGATGATATCTACGGCTATAACTTCGTTATCAATTCAAGCGATATCAACGCTCACTCTCATGGTACTCACGTAGCAGGTACCGTAGGTGCCACCAATAATAATGGTATCGGTGTCTGCGGTGTTGCCGGTGGTAGCGACGGTAAGGGCGGTGTCAAGATGATGGTCTGCCAGGTATTCGACAGCCGTGCCAGCAGTTCTGCAGTAGCTGATTTCGGTAAAGCCATTGTTTATGCAGCCGATCGCGGTGCCAGCATCGCCCAGTGTTCTTGGGGTGCCAGTGTTCCAGATGATGAGGATAAGTCGGTTACCGAAGCTGTTGATTACTTCACCAAGAATGGTGGTGGCGACAAGATGAACGGAGGTCTCTGTATCTTTGCTGCCGGTAACAATGGCGAGGAAGGCAATTATTATCCTGGTTGTCTTGACCAGGTTGTGGCTGTTGGTTCCATGGCTCCAGACGGAAGCGTGGCTTATTATTCCAACCGTGGCAAGTGGGTTGATGTGACAGCCCCTGGTGGTTTGGAAGACAATGGTCAGCAGTATGGCGTATTGAGTACCTTGCCTAACAGTACCTATGGTTACAACGAGGGAACCTCCATGGCATGTCCTCATGTATCTGGTATTGCAGCATTGATTCTTTCCAAGTATGGTAACAAGCAGTTCTCTAATGAGACTCTCCGCACCTTGCTTACCACTTCTGTAAACGATCTTTATACTCAGAATCCTGAGTACAAGGGCTTGATGGGCTCCGGTTATATCGATGCTTACAAGGCTTTGCAGGGCAAGGAGGGTAGCGTGCCTGAGGCTGTTGCCGACTTCACTGTTACTGCATCTCACGACAATGCTCTCATCGAATGGACGATTCCTGAGACCGAAGAGAAGAGCATCGACCATCATGTGATTTATTATAGCACAGAGGCTTTCTCTGCTACAGATGACTTGAACAAGTTGAGCTCAGTGTCAGTAGATACCAAGTTCAAGTATTCAGGCGACAAGATGTCTTACGAGTTGGACGGTCTGAAGGCTTCTACCAAGTACTACTTCGCCATTGTGGCTTACAACCGTTGGGGTAAGGCTTCTGCCGTTTCTCCCATCAAGGAGGCTACCACCAATGCAGGTCCTAAGGTCCAGGTAGACCAGAAGAACCTTTCTATGACCGTAGATGCCACCAAGGCTTCCACAGCCGAGGCTTCTTTCAATGTAAAGAATGCCGGTGAGGGCGTGCTGAAGTATCAGCTTACTACTGCTACGACCCGAGCTACTATGTCTACCAGCGGTCGTATCAAGAATCCAAACCCAGGTCAGGTTCTTCCTTTCAGCGGTACAGTCAGCCCAACACTTGTGAAGCGCAACGCTGTGGCTACTTCCAACTATCAGGCAAAGGACTGGCCAGACACTTTGACCTATTCCAACCAGTTGTACAGCTATATCGGTGAAACTGATACCAAGCTGCCAAATGCTTTGGCTCAGTATTTCTATGTAGATAAGGCAACTTATCCTAATGGTTTCAACCTGACCGATCTTCGTATTCAGGGACAGAACGGACAGGATCCTGTGATTGAGATCTACGACGGATCACGTTCTATCTCTACTGCAAGTTTGATTCAGAAGGTTAATTATAGCTTCTGGCAATACAATTATCCTATCACCCTGAAAGAGCAGATTCATTTTGCTCCTGGTTCAAGCTTCTGGGTAGTGGCTAAGTTCCCTGCAGGTGCCAAGAACCCATTGGGTACAGGCAAGACTACCCGAACCGATGTTGCCCAGTACAGTTTCTATAGCTCAGATAACGGTACAACCTGGACTCAGTTGAGTGAGGTCCTCAAGGGCACCAGCTTCGAGGCTGTAGCTAATCAGCTCACATGGGCAGTACAGGCCATCAGCAAGAACCCAGACTGGAGTCAGGTACTCAACCCTGAGCCTATTAGCGGTGAGGTTCGTCCTAACGAAAGCCAGAAGGTTACTCTGAAGAATGATGGTCAGAAACTGGTGAATGGTACTTACAACTTCAATATCCATGTCAAGAGCAATGAGGCTGTTGATTCTAAGCAGCAGGTTGCTTTGTCTATGACCGTGAAGGGCTATAAGCCAGAATTGCACAGCCAGCAGCTGGTTGACTTCGGTGACTTGCTGGTTGGTCAGACCAAGACCATTGATGTAGAGTTGACCAATAGCGGTTATGGTGTATTCGGTGGTAAATATGGACAGCTCCAGGCTCCAAAGAACTTGAAGTCTTCATCTGATCAGTTCAATGTGTCAAAGGGTGCCAATAATATTGCAGCCCGCTCTACCGGTACGTTGCCAGTGACGTTCGCTCCTACAAAGGAGGGCAACTTCAGCAGTACCATTACCCTGACCGATAAGAATGGTCAGCAGTATTCGTTCCTGGTTCGCGGTGTCGCTTCAGTTCCTGCCAAGCAGAGTGTAACTCCTGATGCTTACGATGCTGGCGACTTGAAGGTAGGCGGTGAGGATAAGACTGCTACTGTCACTATCAAGAACACGGGTAACTATCCTTTGCAGTATGTCTTCCCTAAGTTCTCTTCCGAGAAGATAGTAGGTTCTACTGCCAAAGTTCATAAGTTTGGTTATACTACCATCTCTAATGTTGCCGGCGATGAATCATTCGAGTATGAGCCAGCCCCAGAGTTGGCTGATGAGAAGGATATCACTTCGCAGTTTACCAATGATAATTGGCAGTCTGGTCCTATCAAGGTGGGCTTCAAGTTCCCATTCTATGGTAAGGATTATGATGAAATTTACGTATCTTCTTATGGTGGTGTCTCCATGAAGCAGGCGGATGGCCGTATCTCTTGTATGGTTCCTACCGGCGATTGTGTACAGGGATTGGGCTATATTTCGGCTTATACCAACTCTGGCTGGATGGACATGGGTGCCAACAGTAAGATTACCTATGGTCATAAGAACGGTAAGTTCTATGTCAAGTTCAAGGATGTGGTAACTCCTGCAACCAATGGTGCCGGCGAGACCACAACCATCAGCTTCCACATGGCTCTTTGCCCAGACGGAAGTGTAGAGGTTTACTACGATGATTATAATCCAGCAGGCGTATTCGGTTCTGGTGGTCACAACTTCGTAGGTGTCAGCGATATTGCTGCTTCCGATCCTTGTATATTTGTTGATGCCAACAAGGTACAGGAGAGCAATGGTGGTCTGGATGCTCCTTATTATGATATCCAGACAGGCAGCGCCATCAAGATTGTGGCTCCTGCCAAGTCAATGATCAAGAGCCTGTCAAGCACTGAAGGCTATGTAGGCAATGGTGAAAGCAAGGAAATCAAGGTAACATTGGCAGCCAACGATGAATTGGTGGCAGGACCTCTGACCAACTATCTCACCGTTATCACCAACGACCCAATCAACCCAAGTGCATCTGTCAAGTTGACTGCCAACATCGTTGGCGACAACCTGAAGGCTGAGGCTGCTCTCGATTCTACCAGCGTAGATTTCGGTAAGGTATTCCGCACTTCTGCCCAGCAGCGCACAGTATTGTTGAGCAACAATGGTAAGGATGCTCTCCAGGTAGCTGGCGTATCTGTCAAGAACGGCAAGTTTACTCTTGCTGAAGAAATGAATGCGGCATTCTCTGTTCCTGCAGGTCAGGGCAAGGATATCGTAGTAACATTGCCTACTGCCGAGAAGGGTTCTGTCGAAGATGTTCTCGTCATCACATACGCTGATGGTACAACCAAGGAAATCCCATTGAAGGCAGAGGTGATAGGTAATCCTACCTGGAAGAGTAATACAGAGAGCCTGAAGGTTGAAACTCCTTATGGTACCAACGTAGAAAAGACAATCCAGGTAACCAACGAGGGCGATGAGAACCTTACGTTCTCTGCTGAGCCTGCTTCATGGTATACTGCTTCCGACCAGGAGGCTAACGGTAACTCTACTGTAGACTATGTGTTCAAGTCTAAGCTCGATGGCTTCGATGTACCTTACAATTGGGTAGACATCACCAACGACTATACCGAGCACATGCCTTATGCATACTATATTGATAAGACAGACTTCAAGAAGGTGGAACTTCCATTCGAGTTCCCATTCTATGGCAAGAAGTACAAGGAGATGTATATCTACAATACTGGTTTCGTATCTTTCGATGCACCGGTAGAGGATTACAAGCAGTTCCCTGAGCCACCAGCAAGTCTGCCAACAACAGAAACCTTCTATACCAATATCATCTGCCCATTCTGGGGTAACCACTCTATGAACACTCCATCTTCTGATGGTGTATATTACAAGGCAAAGGATGATGAGGTCATTGTAAGCTATATGAACTATGGCAATACGATGATGCAGGGTATGAACTTCGAGGTGATTCTCCGCAAGGACGGTTCCTTCAAGTTCCAGTACAATGTAGATCCTGATGGATTCCAGTTGGGTGTATTCGGACTCTGTGGTATCATGGATCATACCGGTACCCGTGGTATTACTCCTTCCGATATGTATATCACCGACGGCAATACCGTCGAGTTTACTCCTTATAAGAACTATGTTGTGGCTCCAGGTGAGCAGGTTGAAATGCCGGTTGAGTTGAAGGCTAACCAGTTGGCTGATACTTACGACTATGAGTTGAACGTTACCACCAACGATCCTTCTAAGCCAAGCGTTAAGATTCCTGTTACGCTGAATATCACTGGTGAGGCTCAGGCAGAGTTCCCAGAGGTAATCAATGTTGAGCAGCCTGTAGATGAGTACGCAATGGATCCTTCATACTATGAATTCTATGTAGTCAATAAGGGAACCAAGGCATTCACTATCACAGACATTGCTTCTGAGATGTTTACTGGCTCGGGGTCTGATGACCCTGATGTTGAGGAGCCTTCTGCTCCAGAAGGTAGACTTGAGGTTTATGCTGCACAAAGCAACAATGGCGGTGACGACGGTATCGACCCAGGTCCAATGGCTCTCTCTGATGATGCTACAGCCAAGGCATGGATTCCATACCAGAGCGGTATGATGGCTCCTATCGTAGTAGGTACCGACACCGTGAAGTTCAGAATCGCACCTTATATTGTATATGAAGTACATAAGAAGGATTTCCCTCTCGTATTTACAGTAGAGGGCTTGAATGAGGAGACACACACCTCTACCATCAAGCTGAATATCACTGAGGCTCCTGTCTTGGCATTCGATCCAGAGGAGTTGCACATTGAGAATGTGGCTTCTGACTATAAGGGCACTTCTACCGTCAATCTGATGAACGAAGGCGAGTATAAGCTTACTTACTCTTTGAGTCTCGACCCATCTGGTCGTGATGCAGGCAATGAGTATGAGGACGGCAACGATCCTGCTCCTGCCTATAATGTCATCTCTTATCCTTCTGAGGATGCCGCCAAGAACTTCGTGGCTACCTGTGTAGAGAAGATTTCCGGCAAGAAGGGCATGGTGAAGGCTCTTGGCTTGAAGAAGGTGAAGGACGATCAGAAGTTCATCTACGACTTGCCTGAGGGCTATAAGGGCAATGCGCTCTATTATCCAGTACTCAACCCTGTAGCCAATGCTCAGGCTGCCCTGATGGGTACGGGTGCTACAGCTCTGGATGAGAACTTCTATGCAGCAACTCGCTATGAGGCTCCTGCTGAAGGTTTCAATCTTACCCATCTCTACTTCGTCGGTACTGTAGGCGACTTGGAGAATGTGGACATCGAGGCTTCTGTTATTCTGGGCAATGATGTTACTGCTACCGAGAAGACCATCGGTCATGGCAAGATTCATATTGTCAAGGAAGAACCTCGTGATGATGGCAGCTACCAGGGTGCTGCACGTATGTTGGAGTTTGACAACCCTATCTACATCAATCCTGCTGATACCTTCTATGTCGTATTGAAGTATCCTGCCGGCTACAAGTCATCAGCCATGATGGCTACCAAGGATGGAGATATGGAGACCAATCGCTACATGGCACACCTGAAGTCTTTGGGTGGCTGGGTAGACATTGAGACACTCTACGACAATGCTTACAGCTATGGCGCCTTCGGTTACTTCATGACTTGTATCGAGAAGGAGAAGGGTGAGCCATGGATCAAGTTGCTCAACGAGAAGAAGGAAGGTGAAATTGCTCCTGGCGAGGCTCTTCCTGTACAGTTCGAGGTGAATGCCAAGAGTGCTTATTTTGCCAAGAACAACAAGGCTACTCTCGTAGTGAAGAGTAATGATCCTATGAACAAGCTCTACAACTATCACATCTATCTCGACAAGAATGCTGCTCCTACCATCACCGCTCCTGAAGGTGAGACTACTGTTCCTGAGGCAAGCAAGGCTGCTGTTGAAGTAACTGTTGCTGATGCTGAGGGCGAGCCTTTCACTGTAAGTCTGAAAGATGCAGACGGCATCGCTGCTGTTGAGAGCTATGAGAATGAGGACGGTACTCAGGAATTTATTTCTGAAAGCAATGGTACTTATACTGTTGAGGAAGGCACCAGCTTGAAGCTCCGTGTCGTTCTTGCTCCTGATTACGGTACAGCTGGCAAGCATACCTTCACCGTTAATGCCAAGGACGAGTCTGGCAATGTAAGCTCAGCTGTTGTCAACTACAATGTAGAGCATACCAACCGTGCTCCTGAGTACGTAGGTGCCACAGAGTTGGCTATGAAGGTTGGCGAGACCTCTGGTCAGTACAACTTCGCTGAGCTCTTCAAGGATGTGGATGGCGACAAGATGACCTATACAGCTTCTGTTGAGGATGCCTCTGTAGCAACAGTCTTTAAGTCGGAAGATGGATTCATCGTGGCTGGCAAGGCAGCAGGTAAGACCAACATCAACGTAGTGGCTACCGATGCCAACGGTGCTTCTTCTACTGGTGTCATCTCTCTGACCGTATCTGAGACCACAGGCATCGACGGTGTTGAGGCCGATGGCAGCAACAAGGGTGATGTAACGGTCAACGAGAATGGTGAGGTTACTCTCCATGTCAATGCCGACAAGGCCGTGCTCCGTGTTTACAGCAATGCCGGTCAGCTGATGGCTCAGCAGATAGCCGCTCCTGTACATGCAGGCGATAAGGTTAGCCTTAACCTGTCTGGCTCTATAGCTGGTGTTTATCACCTCGTAGCCGACATCGATGGTAAGGTTTCTGCCATTAAGTTCACACTCAAGTAAATTCTTTCTTCTATCCATCAGAGAGCCTTCTTGGGGTTCTCTGTAGGATAGGATAATCCACCCAAAAGTCCCGTGTCATGTTTATGATGCGGGACTTTTTTCTTTTCTCTTTCTATCCCACATTTCTATGTAGTGTCTTTTGGGGGAAAGATAACTTCCTCATTAGCGAAAAGTCGATAGTTTTTTCAAGAATTATGCAGAAAAGCTTGTGGGGTGAAAATAAAATGTGTAAATTTGCGTCACTTAACGGATGGTTACACAAATTCTATAACTTCTGAACTTGCTGAAGTTCTATATCATTCAATTACTATAACACAACGAAAAGACTTACGATGAAAAGATGGTTTACACTATGGCTTGTGCTCTTTGTTGTCTTATCGGCAATGGCAGTACCCGCCAAGCCAGGAGTCTGGCGCACCATTTCGCTCACTGATGGCACACAGGTCAAGGTACAGTTGGTTGGCGATGAGTTCATGCACTATTACCAGAGTGAGGACGGAACACGTTATCTCTATGATGCTGCTTCAGCAACTTATCAGGTTTATTCTGATAGCCAATTCTCGAATTCTCGTCGCAAGGCTGTGGCACGGAGAGCTAAGGTCAACAACCGTCGCGCAGTGAGGCGAAAGGCTGATGCTGCCAGTATTTTCCAAGGCACGAAGAAGGGACTGATCATCTTGGCTCAGTTTACCGACTCCAAGTTTCAGAGTGGTCACGACCGTGCTTTGTACAACAAGATAGCCAATGCTGAGAACTATACCGACAATGGATTCAAAGGCAGCGTGAAGGATTACTTCAAGGCGCAGAGTGCAGGTCAGTTCGAACTCGACTTTGATGTCGTAGGTATCTGTCCACTGAAGAACCCATGTTCCTATTATGGAGGAAATGATGCTTCTATTGGCGAAGACGGAGTTGACCTTCGTGCAGGCGAGATGGTAGCTGAGGCTTGTCAGTGGGCAGCCACTCAAGGCGTTGATTTCTCCAAATACGATTGGGATGGCGATGGTGAAGTAGACCAGGTGTTTGTGCTTTATGCTGGAAAGGGTGAGGCTGATGGCGGTGCTGTATCTACGATATGGCCACACGAGTTTGCTCTTTCAGCATCCGATTATGGCAAGTCTCTTTCCTTCAATGGTGTTAAGGTAGACACTTATGCCTGCAGTGCTGAGTTGAATGGGCGTGGCAAACTCGATGGAATCGGAACTTTTTGCCATGAGTTCTCCCATTGCATGGGATTCCCTGACTTGTATGATACTGGTTATTCTGGATGGTTCGGAATGGGCGACTACGACTTGATGTGTGCAGGTAATTATAATGGTGACGGCAGATGTCCTGCAGGTTATTCGGCTTACGAGAAGCATGAATGTGGCTGGATAACATTTCAGGATGTTACCAATATTGAGGAAGACCTCAACGTTACGGGGCTGAAAGCGATCAGCGAGGGCGGTAGTGCTTATGTCGTAAAGAATAAGGCGCATGAGGATGAATATTACATCATCGAGAACCGACAAAATACAGGTTGGGATGCTTATCTTCCTTCTGAAGGTGTGATGATAACCCATGTGGACTACGATGCCAATATCTGGTGGAATAATATGCCCAATACAAAGGGGAATTACTATGATGAAAATGAAAATGTTTATTATAACGATCATCAGCGTCTGACCATCTTCCGTGCAGGACGTTCTATGTCAGATGATGGCGTTACTTCCGACCTTTATCCCTATAACACCAACAACAGTCTTACTGCCACATCCAATCCTGCTGCCTCCTTATATAATAAGAACAGCGACGGCACCAAGTATATGCATGTAGACATCACGGATATCAGTGTGGCATCCGACGGAACAGCTTCGCTCACCTTCAGCAAGGCAGACCGCAGTAGTGGCGGTGGGGGAGAGACCGATCCCGATACTCCTGTCACACCATCTGGCTCAGTCTTGTTGTACGAGTCTTTTGATAAGTGTGGTGGAACGGGTGGCAATGATGATAAGTGGAATGGTAATATTGCCGGGAGTTCTACTATTGCAGCAGAGTACGACAACCAAGGATGGACCAGTACAGGCAAAATCTATTCAGGATACGAATGTGTACGATTGGGCAACAGCAGTACGGCTGGTGTTATCACGACTCCCGCCTTTTCCGTCAATGGCTCGGCTTATCTGTCATTCAAGGCAGGAGGGTGGAAAGGCACTAATGATGCCACTTACCTGACGCTTTCTGTCAACAATGGTACGTTGTCGAAGACTACCGTTGAGATTCCAAAAGGTTTATGGAAACAGTTTGGTGTCAACATCACAGCTACAGGCACAGTAAAGGTTACCTTCAAGGCTGATAAGCAGCGTTTCTTCCTCGACGAGGTGAAGGTGGTAGACCCAACCATCGACTCTGGCATTCATGACATCGTGGCGGGCGAAGAGAATGGTATCGTGGCTTATTACTCGCTCAATGGAACCCGTCTCAATGGCCCTCGTCCTGGAGTCTGCATCGTACGTTACGCCAATGGCGAAGTACGTAAAGTCGTCATCCGATGATTTGTTCAGCGATATTCCTTAGGGAAAAGTAAAGATGAAAAAACAACAATGCCCACCCTTGGTACGGTAAGTAACCAAAGGTGGGCATTATAGGTATTGCCGAGCGCAACTAATATTATGTGAAAAGCACTTGCTCATATCAACCTTCTTATATTAATGTTCTCCTCTATAAAATCCATTATTGCTCATTTCCGACCATTTCAAGAACATTTCTTGATAGTTGTCTTTAATGAATTCACGAATTATTCTCATTTCTTTATTGGTCAGAACACCCTGCTCTTTTACGACTGTATCACCATTTCCTAAAACAAACAACTTGGCTGAGCCAGATTCCGTTAAGTGTCGGTCACTCGCATGTACATGCATAGCTTCTACTATACAATGTGAAGTAAAATATAGGTAATACCCACATATCATAAAATCGTAATATTTAGGCATAAGTTTGTTCCATTAAATTCTTGTTTCGTTTCCAATACTTTTGAACAATGCTGATTTCAATATCATCCATATTGGTTTCTATTACATCACCCTCTCTTGTCATCACAAGAGCATGATATGGCGGGTGTAGATATACTACACGTATAAAGCCTTCTTCACTTTGCGAAAATGCATATCCGCAAACAATCATTATTGCTTTTTCAGCTACGGCTTTAATTTCTTCTTCCTTCATGATAATCTATTTTAACTGACTTGATTGGTTTGAGAAATGTCGTAGGATTTATATATAGATTCTTCAATATGGGCAAAAGGTCAATATACTCTTCTGTTTCACCAATGCCCTCATAATCAGCCATGACAACAATATATCCATTATCCCATTCCTTAACCTCTGTGAATCGTTTGAGGCGTTTTGGAGTACGAAATCGGATATTACTATTGCCATATCTAAAAGAAGTCATATCTCCATCATTGGAGAGAAATGCTTCTGATGAAATATTCTTGTTGTCCATACTTAACCTCCTTATTTTAATGATTCTACTTTTCTTCTTTATAGATTATGCCAGTGAGCGCAATGAAAGTTTGCTTTCAGATTACCGAGCGCAGCTAATCTTATGCAAAGATTATGCCAGTGAGCGCAATGAAAGCTTGCTTTCAAATTGCCGAGCGCAGCTAATCTTATGCAAAATTACACTTTTCTTCCGAAAGATGCAAGCATTTTCTGGAAAATGTTTGAGAGTGGGGAAGATAAAAAGAAAAGAGGGTGTGTCATAAGTCTGTGACGCACCCTTTTT
>ENA-OPKA01000171-OPKA01000171.1-human-gut-metagenome-genome-assembly--contig:-NODE-171-length-12253-cov-1.490654_pt1 | contig 12253 bp, 10 predicted proteins | sample MGYA00241777_ERZ501679 | MGnify/ENA primary metagenome ERZ501679 (study PRJEB25962, sample SAMEA2042206) | human gut metagenome | biome: human gut; feature: human-associated habitat; material: faeces... | reverse complement strand
TTAGCTATACAGCAGGCATGCCTGTCATCCGAACCAGCGCTGATATCACGCCCGGATACGAGATTGCAGGTACAAATACTGCCGATGAGTCTGCCTTCAGAAATGCCGTCTATCTGGCCATCGACACCTTCAGGTATCGCAGCAGTTACGACGAGGCCTGCGAGAACCCACTGCCCAAACTCTTCCACGAGAAAAGAGACGACAGCGAGAAGGTGAGATTCGCTATTCCAAAGAAGAAAGCAGATTCGCCAGAGGCTAAACGTTAAAAAAGGACTATTTTCAAGCCAATATTGCAGTTAATTCAAAAAAAATGCGTAATTTTGGCAGCTAAATGAATACATCTGAACTTCAGAAGATCAAATTGAGGTACAATATCGTAGGCAACAGCGACGAATTGAACCGAGCTCTCGATGTCGCCCTGCAGGTGGCACCGACTGATCTTTCTGTGCTCATCATCGGAGAAAGCGGCGTGGGAAAGGAAATCATTCCGAAGGTCATTCACGACAATTCTCCACGCAGACGGGAGAAGTATTTCGCCATCAACTGTGGAAGCATTCCTGAGGGAACCATCGACAGTGAGCTCTTCGGTCATGAGAAAGGTTCGTTCACCGGAGCCATAGGCGAGAGCGAGGGATATTTCGGCATCGCCAATAAGGGAACCATCTTCCTCGATGAGGTGGGCGAACTGCCCATCGCCACACAGGCAAGACTGCTGAGAGTGCTCGAGACGGGAGAATACATACGCGTGGGCGGACAGGAAGTGCGCAAGACGAATGTGCGCATCGTGGCGGCTACCAATGTCAACATGAGAAAAGCCGTCAGCGAGGGACGATTCCGCGAAGACCTGTACTATCGCCTCAACACCATACCCATCATGATGCCGCCTCTGCGAGAGAGGGGAAACGATATCCTGCTCTTGTTCCGACTCTTCGCCATGCAGATGGCCGAGAAGTACAAACTGCCTAAAATTGTGCTTACCGATGACGCCAAGGCCATCATGCTGAAATACAAATGGCCTGGCAACGTGAGACAGCTCAAGAACATTACCGAACAGATGTCGGTACTGAGCGAGGAAAGGGAAATCGACGCACAGACGCTGCTCAGGTTCATTCCGCAAGACGAGGAGACCACACAGTTGGCTACCATTGCACCAGGGCAGGGAGGAACCCACAGCTATGAGAGTGAGCGCGAACTGCTCTACAAGATTCTCTACGAACTGAGGGGCAACGTTAGCGACCTGCGGCGCGACATGAACTCGTTGCGCAAACAGCTCGACGAGGCACGACAGCTCAATGGAGCCAAAGGCTTTGCCGAACCACAGCCCCTGACACCCATAACCCCCATAAGCTATCCAGCCCCTGTCGAAAAGGAAAGCGAGGCGTTGCACCATCCATTCACAGAGGATGCCGAAGTGGAGGAAATACATGAGGCGGAAACGCTCAACCTCAACGACCTGGGCAAGCAGATGGTGGAGAAAGCACTGGAACGCAACAACGGCAACCGAAAGAAAGCTGCCAAAGAACTGGGAATATCCGACAGAACTCTGTATCGACGCATCAAGGCATACAAGCTCGGCGACAACGACGAGGCTGAGGACGACGATGACGACGATGTGAAGAAATAAAAGAAGCCAAGAGGCTAAGACGACAAGAAGAAAATAACAAAATGAAGCATCTCTTCAAGCATATATATATAATAGGTGTAATCTTCGCCATTATCGCCACCACGGCTGCATGCTCGGTAAAGTATGCCTTCAATGGTGCCAGCATCGACTATACCAAAACCAAGACCATAGAGCTTGCCGAGTTCCCTATTCGCAGTTCCTATGTCTGGGGACCTATGGGACCGATGTTCAACAATCAGCTGAAGGATGAGTTCGCCAGCCACACCCGACTGATACAGGTGAAGCGAAATGGAGACCTCAAGATAGAGGGAGAAATCACACAGTACAGCCAGCGAAACAAGTCGGTATCGAGTGAGGGATACTCTGCACAGACCGAGCTGTCGATGACTGTCAATGTGAGATTCACCAACAATAAGAACCATGCCGAGGACTTCGAGCGCCAGTTTACCTCTACCAAGAGCTACGACACAACGCAGAGTCTGAACGCCGTACAGGAAGAACTCGTCACACAGATGGTGAAAGACCTGGTGGAACAGATCTTCAATGCTACCGTGGCCAACTGGTAAATGAGTAAAGGGTGAAGAATCAAATGCCGACACTCTGTATATAAAGATTAGGAAATAAAATATAACGCGAAATTATAACGTGGAATTAAGTAGACTGATACAACATCCTGAGGAGATGAACAAGGAGACGCTTTATGATCTCCGGGCACTGTTAGCACTCTATCCGTACTATCAGACAGCCCGCCTTTTGATGTTGCAGAACCTCTACCTGCTCCACGACCCGAGTTTCGACGAGGAACTGAGAAAGGCTGCTATCTATATCACCGACCGAAAGGTAATATTCAGAATGGTGGAGGCGGCTCACTATCAACTCAAGAAGGAAACCCATCGGGAAGAGAAGAAGGCAGGAAATGCCAACAATGCTTCCGACCGAACTTCCGACTTGATAGACAACTTCCTCGAGTCGATACCCAATGATGCCGAAGAGGAGAAAGACGCGGCACAGAAAAACAAGCGAAAGCCTACGCCTGCCGATGCTGCCGTCGACTATGTGGCTTATCTGATGGAGACAGAAGATGCGGAACAGGAAAAGGACAACAACTCCTCACGCACGCTGGCGCTTATCGACGACTTCATTGACGATGGAGGATTCCAGTTGCCTAAGCTCGATGCTACAGCTGATGCTGAGCTGGAATACAAACCGGCCATAGATGACGACGAGGTCAACAGCAACAGCGAGACTACAGAGAACAGCGGTATCTTCACCGAAACACTCGCACGCATCTATATCAAACAGGGCAAGTACGAGAGAGCGCACGAAATCATTGAGCGACTCTATCATAAACAACCCAACAAGAGCGCATACTATACTGACCAGATGCGATTCTTGGAGAAACTGATAATAAATAGTAAAAATAATAAATAACAAAAATCAAAAATGGCTTACACATTATTTGTAGTTTTAATCGTCCTGGCTTCATTGCTGATGATTTTCATCGTGCTCATCCAGGAATCTAAAGGTGGTGGACTTGCTTCCAACTTTTCTTCAACCAACTCTATCATGGGAGTTCGCAAGACTACCGACTTAGTGGAAAAATTGACATGGGGACTCGCCGCTGCGATGGTTGTCCTCAGTGTTGCTTGTGCTTATGTGGCTCCTCAGGCTATCGGCGACAATAGCGTGATGGAAGGTGCAACACAGGAACAGACAGCGCTGCCTGCTATGCCAGGTGCTAACAGCGATGCTGCCAAGAAGGTTGCGCCTGCTGCTCAGAATGCTGCTCCTGCTGCTCAGAATGCTGCTGAAAAGGCTGCTCCTGCGGTGCCTGCAACTCCTGCAAAGTAATTTTTTAGAAAAAAATGCGGAATTTGTTTGGTTATTCCAAATAAATTCCGTACCTTTGCACTCGCTTAAAAGAAATAACTCTTTTTAAAGCCAAATGGTGGATGTAGTTCAGTTGGTTAGAGCGTCAGATTGTGGTTCTGAATGTCGTGGGTTCGAGTCCCACCTTCCACCCAAGATAAACCCTGTAAATCGTAAGATTTGCAGGGATTCTTGTTTTTTATACCTGATACCTTCGTCTACTGTCAGAAAAGTTTTGTATTTTTGCAACAGCAATGGAATCTTCAACTAAAACGTACAGCAAATGAAAATTATCGTATTAGAAGAGATAGAAACAGTTTGCCCCAAATTCGTAGGGGCTTGTGTGGAAGCCAATGTACATAACTCGCCTTATTGCCAGGAACTGTGGGACGAGATTAACGCCCTTGGCGAGAAATACAGAGACACGCTGACTACAGAGTCGCTGAAGGAAATGAGTGGCATTGCCGCCACAAGGAAGGTTTATCGTGCCTGCGGAAAAGATCCTTCGCGCTATCGTCCTGCTTCCGAGGCGCTCATCAGGAGAATGCTTCAGGGCAAACAACTCTATCAGAGAGACACGCTCGTCGACCTGGTCAACCTTGCCAGCATCGCATTCGGTTACAGCATCGGAGGATTTGATGCCGACAAGTTTGAGGGCGATACACTAACACTGGGCGTTGGCAAGGCCGGTGAACCTTACGAGGGAATAGGAAGAGGAAACATCAATATTGAGGGACTGCCTGTATACAGAGACAGTCTGGGAGGCGTTGGAACGCCAACCAGCGACAATGAGCGCACCAAGATGATGTCAGACACCTCTCATCTTGTGGTGCTTATTAATGGCTATGATGGAAATGAGCAACAGGTGCGTGCCAATGCCGAATACATACAGTCGTTGCTCAAAAAATACTGTAAGAGCGATGGAGGTTCTTATTTCATATATAAGTAACGGGGGGCTTTCGCAAATAGGGAAGTTAGAGAATTTATCTTCTCTAACTTCTTTAGCTTCTCTAAATGAAAATATACTTCAGTACGAATAAAATCGCCAATACCCACATGGTGATGCTCAACTTCTTGAAGTTTCCACACAGTGCGTTGATAAGTACATAACTGATCATACCGCACAGGATTCCGTCGGAAATGCTATATGTGAGCGGCATCATCACGATGGTGATGAAGGCAGGAATCGACTCGGCATAGTCGTTCATATTGATATCCTTGATGGGCGACATCATAAACAAGCCCACGATGACGAGCACAGGAGTGGTAGCGGCAGCAGGAACTGACAGGAACAGGGGAGCGAAGAACAATGCTATCAGGAAGCAGACTGCTGTGACAAAAGCCGTGAGACCTGTCCTACCGCCCTGGGCTACGCCTGATGCACTCTCCACGTATGTAGTGGTGGTACTGGTTCCGAAGCAGGCTCCTGTCACTGTTGCCACAGCATCTGCCATGAAAGCCTTGTTCAGTCCATGTATCTTGCCGTCTGGGCTCATCATGCCTGCCTTGGTACATACGCCAACCAGGGTGCCCATAGTGTCGAACATATCGATAAAGAGAAATGTCAGCACAATGATTACCATGTCGATAGAGAAAATGCGGGAGAAGTCAAACTGACAGAAAATGGGGGTAATCGAAGGAGGAATGTCTATCAGACCCGTAATCTTCGTAATGCCCATAGGAATACCAATCAGCGTGGTGGCGATGATGCCGATAAGCAGACTTCCAGGCACTTTCTTGATGACAAGCACGCTGGTGATGACGATGCCTATGGCACCCAACAGGGCTGAGCCTTCTGTTATTTTTCCTATCGTCACAAGAGTGGCGGCATTGGCAGCTACGATGCCTGCATTCTTCAGACCTATGAAGGCGATAAAGAGGCCGATACCTGCACCAATGGCACGTTTCAGAGAGGCAGGAATGGCATCAACCATCAGCGAACGAATGCCTGTTGCTGACAGGATGATAAAGATGAAACCCTCGATAAGTACTGCCGTGAGCGCCATCTGCCAGGGATAGCCCATGGTGAGGCACACGGTGAAGACGAAGAAGGCGTTCAGTCCCATGCCGGGAGCCAGTCCGAAAGGTTTCTTGGCATATATTGCCATGATGAGTGTTCCTACTACAGCAGCCAGTACTGTGGCGGTGAATACTGCGTGTGTATCCATGCCCTGAGAGGCAAGACTACTGAAGATGTTGGGGTTTACGGCCAGGATGTAGGCCATGGTGAGGAAGGTGGTAATACCTGCCGCAATCTCTGTTTTCAACTTGTTTTGAGCTGGGTCAAAACCGAATAATTTTTTCAGCATGATTTTGTTGTCTTTATTTTTACGTTTTTCTAACATTTCTCTAAGTCCACAAATCGGAATGTGAGTTTGCCTTCGTTATGTGTCTCCTCCTTCACTTTCTTCCATCCTGCTTGGTTTAAGCATTCCACCTTGTTGGCTGTAAGAGGAAAGAAGGCATCTGCCTGTTGTGGCGTATCTTCTACGATGGTGAGGTACAGACGAGTGGCAAGACTGAGGGCTGACCGATAGAGCATGGCTCCGCCGATGATGAACACTTCTTTCTCGCCTTGGTCGCGGCATCTGGAAAGGGCTTCTTCCAAACTGCGGCACACCTCGTATTGAAGTGCTGATGCATGAGACAATTCTCTGTTTTTTGATTCTGCTTCATTCGCAGATGTCATCTCTGCACTCTGTTCCTTCCTCATTGTCTTGGAGACGATGATGTTGCGCCTGTTGGGCAAAGGTCCGTTGGGCAACGACAGATAAGTCATCCTGCCCATGATGACGGTATGTCCCGTGGTGAGCGTCTTGAATCGCTGCATGTCCTGCCTGATAGGGTAGAGCAGATGGTTGTGAAAACCGATGGCGCCATTTTGGGCAATGCAGGCGATGAGGCTTATTTCTTGCTGTTTTACCATGTGATGACAGGCTTGTCGGTTTCGGGTATGTGGCTGCTCTTTATCTTCCATTCTTGTGGGTAGAGATTGTTGGCACGGTTGCCGATGTTCTTCTCCCAGCCTAAAGGAATTCCACGATAGGTGACGAGCACATAGCCGCGCGGTGTGCCTTCAGGCAGATTGACAGCCTCTTTGCGCAGATAGCGCAAGGCATCGGCATAATTGAGTTCTACCCTTGGGAAAGTTTGGCGTGACAAGTCGATAGACAGCGCCAGACTTTGTGCAGGAATGAGTGAGGCTTTAATGGTTCCTATCTCGATGCCAGCGTGCAGAACTTTGAGGTTGGGAGATGCGCTGTCAAAGATGTTGCTCCATGACTCCGATATGGCGTACAGATGATCGCCTATGCGTGCGCCCTGATAGGATTCTGGATGATTGATCCAGTCCTGGGGGATGTGTAAATAGGGTGAGTTGCCCCTGCTTTTTCCCTTTATTTTTTTTCTGCTCTTGTTATATCTGTCGGATTTGATGTCGAGTGTCTCTGCATCCTCGTTCTTTCTCATGACGGTGAGGAAGAGTCCTTCGCCGCGTGTCTTGCCTGGCAGAAAACGATATACAGGGAAATTGTGGTGAGTCAAATTGCCCGTGATGCCCCACGCCTCGTCAATATCGAGTTCTACAGGTTCTGCTCCCTTCATATAGATGATGTGGGCTGCGTTCAACTCGTCCTCGAGTTTGTTGAAGGTGCAGGTAGAGTAGATAAGCAGTCCGCCAGGTTTGAGGCAGGGCCAAATGTCCTCGATGATGCTGCGTTGCAGAGAACTGCAGTTGTTTACATTGTCAATGCTCCATTCGCTTATTGCCCCGTCGTCTTTGCGGAACATGCCTTCTCCCGAACAGGGCACATCAGCGAGGATGACATCAAAGAGAACGCCAGCCTTCTGGAAATCCTTGGGGTAGTTATTGGTAACGATAACGTCGGGGTGCCCGAACTTCTGCATGTTCTCTGCGAGAATCTGTGCACGTGTGCGCATGGGTTCATTGCTGATGAGCAGACTGCCGTCGGGAAGGACATTACGCACGGCTGTAGACTTTCCGCCAGGTGCAGCACAAAGGTCGAGCATGACAACAGGCTCGTGAATGAGTTGTCTTACCACGAGGTCGACAAACATGGAAGAGGCTTCCTGGGCATAATACAGACCGGCATGGAAGAGTGGGTCGAAGGTGAAGTTGGGCCTTTCTGTAAGGTATCTGCCATAGTCGGGACACCAGGGCACGACAGAGGCAGCCGTTTTTTCCGACTCATGATGTGTCTTCACTTCGGCTTCAGCATCTGTGCTGCTATTGTCGGCAAGATGCGTTCCCTGTGGCGCTTTGAACCGATTGAGTCTGATACTTGTTGGCGGCTCTGAATGACAGATGGCGTCGGAAAGTTGCGCAAACATTTCCTCACCCATCAGTTTCTGGGTTTGCTGTATAAACTCTTCTGGTAATATCTTGGTCATGATGTAGTGTTATTGCTTATTGTCAGAAGTCGATGTCGAAGACGTCTTCTGCGTTTTTGTTTTCTTTCTTTTGTTTGGGCTGAGGCGGATTCTTCAGATTTCCCTTCTCGTCGAAGAGTCCGTAGGTCGTACGCAGCACGATAAACTCGGTGCGTCGGTTCAGCTGGTTGCATATTTCCTGATGCTCTTTGGTCTGCTTGGTGATAAACTCGGTGGTGAGCACGTCGCCTTCCTTGAGCCATGGATATTTCTCGGTCATCTTCTTGCGTACGGTCTTCGGCTTTTCCCATCCGTAACCTCTTGGCGTGAGCCTGTCTTTGGCTATGCCGTGGGCGATGAGATAGTCGACTACAGCCTGAGCCCTTCGTTGCGAGAGGCGCTGATTGTATTCGGCACTTCCTTTATAGTCGCAATGGGCTCCCAACTCAATGGTTACATTAGGGTTCTCCTTGAGCAGTGCTGTGAGCTCGTCGAGAGCCTTGGTGCTGGCAGGTGTAAGGGTGGCTTTGTCGAAATCGTAGAAGATGTTGTCGATAAGAACCGGGGCTGTGATAGAAGCCAAGGGGAACTGCAGCACATATTCCTTGCTCTCTTTGGCGGTGTCGACACGCAGTTCTTCCTTGTGATTGAGGAATCCCTTGCACGATGCCATCAGCAGATAGTCCACATGAGGCTTGATGGGAAGAGTGAAAGAGCCGTCGCCCTTGACAGGCAGTTTCTTGTAGGTTCCGTCGTTGCCCACCACCATTACCTGTGCGGCAGTAAGCTCATAACCGCCCATCTCGTAAACCCATCCCTTGATGGTGGTAACGATTTCGGGGTTCTCGAACGAGTAGATATGGTCGTATCCGCGTCCGTCTTTACGGTTGGACGAGAAGAAGCCTCGGTTGTGAGGTCCCTCGAAGGTCATTCCGAAGTCGTCGCCCTCTGAGTTGAGTGGATAACCAGGATGTTCTATCTTGTATTGGCGTGTCTTGGCATCTACTTTGGCTATGTAGATGTCGAGTCCGCCCATTCCTCCAGGCATGTCGGAAACGAAGTAGAGCCATTCTCCATCGGGCGAGACGGCAGGATGGGCATAGCTGCTCAGTGTGTCTTTCGTCACTTCCAGCATCGTGGCTTTTCCCCAAGCCGCATCCGAACGTGGTGAGGTGGCTATCTGTGCATAACGTGGCGATGAGGGGTCGGTGACACACTGGGTGAGATACATTTCCCTGCCATCGGGCGTAAAGCAGCAGGCTCCCTCATCATAGTCGGTGTTCAGTCCGGTGCCTATGGCCTCGGGTTTGCTCCATTTCCCTCGGTCGTCTTTTTCTGAGAGGAAGATGTCGCCAGCCTTGGTGCCTGTGATTCCACTCAGTTCGTCTCCCAGCGCCTCGTTGCGTGTCGAGGTAAAATAAAGTTGGTCGTAGTCATCACCGAAGAGTACGGGCGAATAGTCGTGGCGTCGTGAGTTGAATACATCCATGCGTTTTACGATGTATCGGCTTCCCTGCTTCTTCCATTCGGGTGCCATCTGTGCCGACTTCAGTCCGTTGGCAACGAGCTGGTTTTCAGGCATGGAGTCTTTGAGCATCAGAAACACCTTCTCAGCCTGTCGGTAGTCGCCATTCTTGAGCAACTGTCGGGCATAGGCCAGTTGGTCTTCCTTCGATGCCTGGTTGTAGCGTATGGCGTTTCGATAGGCAGCTATGGCTTTGGGTGTGGCATTGATGCGCTGGTAGCATTGAGCCATCTTCAGTGCCCGTTTTCCACGGGTGTCGCGCTCCTTGGCTGGCGTACGCGTGTAAGCCTGCTTGAACTGGTCGGCAGCATCGTAGTATTCGCCTAAGGCGAGAAACTTCTCGCCTTTCTTCATATACTTGTCTGCTCCACAGCTCATCAGCAGGAGGCTGCTGATGAGCAAGAGCATTGTGTTCCGTCTAATATGTTTCATATTAGGATAACGTAAAAAGGGGTGAATTATTTTTTCTTACCAGAGATTTACTCAATTTCCGTACATGCGAAACCTCAGAGATTTACATCTTGTCGAATGGCAGTCTGTACTGGCATCCTTCCTTCCAGTTGCTGCATCCGTAGGCTGTCTTTCCCTTGATGATGGTTCCCTTTCCACACAGTGGGCAGGGCTTGCCTACCATTGGGTCTTCGTTTGCCGCAGGAGTCGCAGGCTGCGGTGTTCCAGTCGCCGAAGGCTTTCTTGCCGTAGTTTTCTTGGCTGCAGGCTTTTTCTTGAGGTCTTCCTCGGTGGTTATGGTGACGTGGCGTGCGCTGTTGTCCGACAGCACGTCTTTCACAATCTGGTTGATCTGTTCCTTCAGTCCGTTGATGAAGTCGGCAGGGTCGTAGGTCTTGTGCTCTATGTCGCGCAACTTCTTCTCCCAGATACCTGTCAGCTCGCAGCTTTTCAGCAGTTCCTCGTTGATGGTGTCAATGAGTTCGATACCCGTAGGTGTGGCAACGAGGTTTTTTCGCTGTCGCCTTATGTAGTGTCGCTTGAAGAGGGTTTCGATGATGCCGGCACGCGATGAAGGTCTGCCTATTCCGTTCTCCTTCAGGGCAGCGCGCAGTTCTTCGTCTTCCACAAACTTTCCAGCCGTCTCCATGGCTCTGAGCAGCGAGGCTTCGGTGTAGTATTTGGGCGGTGTGGTCCACTTCTCCGTGAGTGTAGGCTTGTGGTCACCGCTCTCTCCCTTCACGAATGTGGGCAGGGTGCGTTCTTCTACGTTTTCCTTCTTGCTGTTGTTGCCGTCCGGCTCCTCCTCGTCGGTGTTTTTGTTGTTTGACTCCTTGGCATATACATCTCTCCAGCCTGGTTCGAGTATTTCCTTGCCGCTCACTTTGAATTCCACCTTCTGTTCTTTACCGTCAGTCTCGCCGATTACTTCGCCCAAGACGGTTGTGGTAGAGAACTTGCAGTCAGGATAAAAGATACTGATGAAGCGCTTGGCAATGAGGTCGTACACATTGGCTTCCATATCTGTAAGTCCCGAGGGTGGCACTCCTGTAGGGATGATGGCATGGTGGTCGGTCACTTTGCTGTTGTCGAACACCTTTTTGCTCTTGGGCAGTTTCTTTCCTGTTGCTGCCAGTTGCTGTATCAGGGGCAGGTATTTCTGCTGGCTGTTGATCTTTGCCTGACTCACACCATTGAGAATCTGAGGACATTTGGGGTAGATGTCGTCGGTAAGAAACTGGGTGTCCACACGAGGATAGGTAGTAAATTTCTTCTCGTAGAGGCTCTGTATGAGCTTGAGCGTCATGTCGGCAGAATAGCTGAACTTCTTGTTGCAGTCCACCTGCAGCGATGTGAGGTCGTAGAGGTGAGGTGGCGCCTCGGTGCCTTTCTTCTTGGTGACAGCAGTCACGGTGAAGGGCTTTCCGGCGATGGTGCTGAATGCTTTCTCGCCTTCCTCCTTGCTGGTGAATTTACCGCTTGTGGCAGTAAACTGTGTGTCGCGATAGATGGTGGCAAGTACCCAGTAGGGTTCTGGCTCGAAGTTGTCGATTTCTTTCTGTCGGTTCACGATGAGTGCAAGGGTGGGAGTCTGCACACGTCCTATGCTGAGCACCTGTCTGTTCTGTCCGTATTTCAGGGTGTATAGACGTGTGGCGTTCATTCCGAGTATCCAGTCGCCTATGGCACGTGAGAGTCCGGCAAGGTAGAGCGGCTGATACTCGCTCTGGTCTTTCAGTTCCTGAAATCCCTGTCGGATGGCTTCATCGGTCATTGATGAAATCCAGAGTCGCTTTACGGGACATTTGGCCTGTGCTTTCTGCATCACCCATCTCTGTATGAGTTCACCTTCCTGTCCGGCGTCACCACAGTTGATGATGCTGTCGGCTGCCTGCATCAGTCGCTCTATGGTACCAAACTGTCGCTTGATGCCTTCGTCATTGATGAGCTTGATGCCGAATCTTTGTGGAATCATGGGCAGGGCCGAAAGGCTCCATCTTTTCCACATGGGGGTATAGTCGTCGGGTTCCTTCAGCTCACACAAGTGGCCGAAGGTCCAGGTTACTTGGTATCCGTTACCTTCCATATATCCGTCGTGTGCCGAGTTTGCGCCTATGATGCGGGCTATGTCTTTGGCAACACTGGGTTTCTCTGCTATACAAACTATCATTCTTTATTCTTGTTTCTGTTTGCAAAGGTACAACAAAATAATGAGAAAGGCATCATTTCGTTTTCTTTTCTATTCAGTAAGGACAAAATATTCCGCAAGATTGTCGCCCTGAACCAACGGTCACCGGCCGAAGTGAATTGAAAATCGCAGGCCGAAGGGTAAAAGCAAAGGAAGGGGCAGAAGCAAGTTTTTGGCAGCACGCCCTGAAAGGGCAGAAGCTCTTAGC
>ENA-OPKA01000161-OPKA01000161.1-human-gut-metagenome-genome-assembly--contig:-NODE-161-length-12432-cov-1.211845_pt1 | contig 12432 bp, 12 predicted proteins | sample MGYA00241777_ERZ501679 | MGnify/ENA primary metagenome ERZ501679 (study PRJEB25962, sample SAMEA2042206) | human gut metagenome | biome: human gut; feature: human-associated habitat; material: faeces... | reverse complement strand
TGCAGGGAATACGGCACTTCAGAGTTAAAGGAAGTATGTGATTATGTTGTAAATAAATGCAACGAGCTTTCAAAACAGATAGAACGTAATGAAAATGGAGAGGCCGTATATAACGGGGATATAGATAAAGCAATCAGCCTTGCGGTTAAAAAAATGGCTGGGACTAATAAAAGATACCGTGGATATACACCCGGTGCAAAGCCGTTTCTTTTCAGTTATATAGCATATAAGCAGGAACTTATCGGAGAGTATTATCCTTTTACCATGGAAGCAAATTATTCCGTGTATATGAATGATCTGACATACGCATATACGGTATGCCACGAGCTCTCCCATCTGAAAGGATATATATATGAAGACGAAGCAAATTACATGTCATTCATAACTTGTATTGAAAGCGATGATATTTTTTTGCAGTATGCGGGTTATATAAGCGTTGCGGCATATATCTGGAATGATTATATGAATGCTGCGGACGATAAGAACATGGATAACTTTGACGAGATTATTCTGGAAAATGACTTTGAAGTATATAAAAAAAATGTTGAGGAGCTTGTAGCAAAGGACAGGACTTTTGAATCAATGGACTGGGTTGCGAAGGTTGAGGATACAATAACCGGCTCATCAATGAATTATTATAAAGCAGAGTATAACTATGACGAAGTAACAAAGCTTGTTCTTATGTATTATGACAGTCTGGGTATGTTTGACTGAATGGAGATTATATGAAAGATTTTTTACCTATATCAAAGGAAGATATGAAGAAAAGAGGATGGGAACAGGTGGATTTTACCTATGTCATAGGTGATGCTTATGTTGACCATTCATCGTTCGGACCTGCGATAATCAGCAGGGTTCTTGAATCAAGAGGGTTTAAGGTGGGGATAATTGCCCAGCCTGACTGGAAAAATGAGGAAAGCATAAATGTTTTTGGCAGACCAAGGCTTGGCTTTCTTGTATCCGGCGGCAATATGGATCCTATGGTAAATCACTACACGGTTTCAAAGAAAAGAAGAAAAACAGATGCCTATACACCGGGCGGGGTTATAGGAAAAAGACCTGACCATGCCACGGTTGTGTACTGCAATCTTATAAAAAAATTATATAAAGACAGTCCGATTATAATCGGAGGAATTGAAGCAAGTCTAAGAAGGCTTGCACATTATGATTACTGGTCCGACAGCCTTAAAAGGTCAATTCTTCTTGACTCACAGGCTGATATTATTTCTTATGGAATGGGAGAACATTCCATTGTTGAAATAGCGGAAGCACTTGATTCGGGACTTGATGTAAAAGACGTTACATTTATTGATGGGACTGTATATAAGACAAAAGAAATTGAAAATGTGTATGATTATGAGATGCTGCCTTCTTATGAAGACCTTAAGGCGGACAAGCTTAATTATGCAAGAAGTTTTAATATACAGTATATGAATACGGACCCATTTACAGGTAAAAGACTTGTAGAGCCTTATGACAAGGGGATTTATGTGGTTCAGAATCCTGCTGCCAAACCCCTCACACAGATTGAGATGGATGATGTATATGCCCTGCCTTATATGAATACATATCATCCTGTATATGAAAAAGACGGAGGGGTGCCCGCCATCTCCGAAATCAAGTTCAGCATAACAAGCAACAGAGGATGTTTTGGCTCCTGCTCTTTTTGTGCCCTTACATTTCATCAGGGACGTATACTCCAGACAAGAAGTTATGAGTCGATAATTGATGAAGCCAAGGCAATGACTGAAGTGCCTGATTTTAAAGGCTATATCCATGATGTGGGTGGACCTACCGCCAATTTCAGACAGCCCGCCTGCAGTAAACAGATGGAGCATGGGGCATGCAAAAATAAGCAATGTCTTTTTCCTGAACCTTGTAAGAACATGAAAATAGACCACAAGGATTACATTAACCTTTTAAGGGAATTGAGAAAAATACCTAAGGTGAAAAAAGTATTTGTACGTTCGGGAATCAGATTTGATTATGCCATCGCCGATAAGGACCATACTTTTATCAGGGAATTATGTAAATACCATGTGAGCGGGCAGTTAAGGGTTGCACCTGAACATGTGTCGGATAACGTTCTGAAATTAATGGGTAAACCGGGTAATGATGTATATGAGAAATTCGTTAAAGAGTGTGAGCATATTAATGAAGAACTTGGACTTAAACAGTATCTTGTACCATATCTTATGTCGTCACATCCGGGTTCAACACTTAAAGATGCGATTAAACTGGCAGAATATGTAAGGGATATCGGATATATGCCGGAACAGGTACAGGATTTTTATCCGACACCATCAACGATTTCTACATGTATGTATTATACCGGAGTCGATCCAAGGACGATGGAGTCTGTATATGTTGCCAGAAATCCTCACGAAAAGGCAATGCAGAGGGCACTTATACAATACAAAGAACCATCTAACTATGAACTTGTAAAGGAAGCTCTTATAAAAGAAAAAAGACAGGACCTTATCGGATTTGGAAGCAGATGCCTTATTCCGCCAAGAAAAATTGAGCATCATAAAAAGAAAAGATAAGTTTTTCCATTTAACATCTTTTGGTTGAAAAAAAGCACTTCAGGCTATAAAATATATTATATATTGAGTAACGGAAAGGAAGTAATTATGTATAACGGAAATGAGAATATTACAATATGTGACCATCCTCTTATTAAGCATAAGATAACCATGCTTAGGATGAAGACCACAGGAACTAATGAATTCAGGGCTTTGGTTGAGGAAATTGCCGTGCTTATGGGATATGAGGCATTGCGTGGACTTGAGATAGAAGAAATAGATGTTGAGACTCCTATCGAGAGAGCTAAGTGTCCTGTTATTGCAGGTAAGAAGCAGGCTATTGTTCCTATTCTCAGAGCAGGTCTTGGTATGGTAGGAGGACTTCTCACACTAATGCCGGCTGCTAAGGTAGGACATATAGGTATGTACAGGGATGAAGTGACACATGAACCACATGAGTATTACTGTAAATTGCCTGACCCTATTGACCAGCGTAAGATATTTGTTGTAGATCCTATGCTTGCAACAGGAGGGTCTGCGGTAGATGCAATTAACCTCATAAAGGAGAAGGGTGGTAAGGATATAACATTTATGTGCCTTATTGCAGCACCGGAAGGACTTAAGAGATTAAGTGAAGAACACCCGGATGTTAAGATTTTTGTTGGTAATTTGGACAGAGAACTTAATGAAAATGCATATATTTGTCCCGGACTCGGAGATGCCGGAGACAGAATATTCGGTACAAAATAATCTGTTTTAATTATGACAATGAAGAGTAACATCTGCAGCGGATGTTACTCTTTTCTATTTTACGGAAAGGACTTTAGATTAATGAACAGAAGTATAGATTTAATAAAAGGCAATGTATTTAAGTCACTTGTTATTTTTTCACTTCCATTTTTATTTTCAAATCTCTTTCAACAGCTTTACAATACAATTGATACATACATAGTCGGCAATACTTTAAATGAAGAATCACTTGCAGCAATAGGTGCATGTGCGGCAATTTTTGAATTATTGGTCGGATTCGCAGTCGGTGTCGGAAATGGTATGAGTGTTGTAACCGCCAAATACTACGGAGCCGGGGACAAAGAGATGGTACGTAAATCCATAGCATCATCTTTCATAATAGCTGTAATAGTTACCGTGGTTATGATGATTGGCTCAATTTTCGGATTATATCCTCTTCTCAGGGTATTAAAGACACCTTCTGATATAATTGACGAAGCATATTCTTATATCTCGGTTATTGCCTTATTTGTGGGCGTTATGCTGTCCTACAATCTCTTTTCGGGAATATTAAAGGCAATGGGCAATAGTTTTATGCCCCTTATATTTCTTATAATTTCAACAGCCATAAATGTGGTTCTTGACTATATTTTTATTGCTGTTGCAAATATGGGAATACGTGGAGCAGCAGTTGCAACGGTAATAGCTGAATTTACATCGGCAGTTTTATGTATGATATATCTTTTCAAAAAATACAGGGAATATCTGCCCGGCAGAAAGGATTTCAGATACGACGGCAGGCTTTCCGGAGAACTTTGGGCGCAGGGACTTGCGATGGGATTTATGTCCTCAATTGTATCAATTGGAACGGTTATTTTACAGTCGTCTATTAACAAACTTGGAAAACACATTATTGCAGGACATACTGCTGCAAGAAAAATAATGGCATTCTCTACATTGCCGATTACCACAGTCGGACTATCAATTACAACCTTTGTTTCACAGAACGTGGGAGCGGAGAAACCTGACCGTGTCAGAAAGGGCATAAGGTACGGATGTATTATTACTACGGTATGGAGTGTGATTGCACTTATTATACTGGAGCTATTATCTCCTGTACTTGTAAAATTTTTATCGGGTTCAGAGGTGGATACTGTTGTGACTACAGGTGTGAATTATTTAAAATTCAACGTCCTGTTTTATATTCCTCTGGGAATACTTATAACGTTAAGATGTTCATTACAGGGTATGGGCAAAAAAATATTGCCGATATTATCAAGCGTTATTGAACTGCTTGGAAAAGTGATTTTTACATTCGCTGTTATTCCACATATGGGATATAATGGCGTAATTATATGCGAGCCGGTTGTATGGTGTGCAATGGCGGTTTATCTGGTCATAGCATATATAAAAGCGGTGCCTAAATCATGTCCTGAAGCATAAAACCAAGTGACAGTTCAACCCTTGCTTCAAGGGAAGATAAATCAACGTCAAGTATTTATGTAGATGTAATAATGAATTATATCGGAACCAAATTTGCCGGGAGGTAAAAATTAAAGGCAGGGTAATTCACACCCTGCCTTTTAGTTATTTTATTCTATTTTGCATTCTCTGAATCTTCGGCAAAATCGTCACCTACCTGAAAATTTACACCTGTATCATTAGGTTCGTCATCTTCAAATTTGTAGTCTTTGCCCGGAAGAACTGCATTGAGGAGAATACCGACAATGGCACCTACAGCAAGACCTGAAAGACTTATTGTAACACCTTTAATGGTAAAGCTTATTGCACCTGCGGCACTGTAATTTATTCCAATTGAAAGAACGAGGATAAGAGCTGCAATAATAACATTTCTTGACTTTGAAAAGTCAACTTTGTTTTCTACAACATTTCTTACACCGACTGCCGAAATCATACCATAAAGCACAAGGGATATACCACCAACAGTAGCAGATGGCATAGCACTGATTACTGCGGCAAATTTAGGGCAGAATGAGAAAAGAATTGCAAAAACTGCGGCTATTTCAATTACAAATGGATCATATACTTTAGAAAGAGCAAGTACACCTGTGTTTTCACCGTATGTTGTATTGGCAGGGGCACCGAAAAGCGATGCAACGGTTGTTGCAATGCCGTCACCTGTGAGGGTACGATGAAGTCCCGGATCTTTAATATAATTAATGCCTGTTGTTGATGAAATGGCTGAAATATCTCCGATATGTTCAACAATTGTAGCAAGGGAAATAGGTACAATCGTAATAATTGATGTAATTAATAAAGAACTGTCAAATCCTTTTCCGAAAATGGAAAATACGGTTGAATCTTTTACAATAGGGACGCCAACCCATGCAGCTTCCTTAACTCCTGAGAAATCAACATTACCTGTAACTGCAGCAACAGCATAAGATGCAACTACACCGATAAGAATTGGAATAATCTTAATCATTCCTTTTCCGAATATATTACATACAATAACTACTACTATAGCTACAAGAGCAATCCACCAGTTGCTAGAGCAGCTGTTTACAGCTGACTGTGATAGTGTAAGACCGATTGCAATTATAATAGGACCTGTTACTATCGGTGGGAAAAATCTCATTACCTTGCTGGCACTGAAAATTTTGATAAGAAGTGCAAGTATAAGATAGACAAGACCTGCAACTGCAACACCTGCACACGCATATGGAAGTGCGGGATTAGATACGGTAAAGTTGCCGTTAGCATCTTCAAGCAGCGGTGCGATTGCCATATATCCGCCTAAGAAAGCGAATGATGAACCAAGAAATGCAGGTACTTTTCTCTTAGTGATAAAGTGGAAAATTAATGTACCAAGCCCTGCGAATAGAAGTGTAGTCGATACACTGAGTCCGGTAAGAATTGGGACTAATACTGTTGAACCGAACATAGCAAACATGTGCTGAAGTCCGAGAATGACAGTCTTAGGAGCGCCAAGTTCTTTGGCATTATAAATGCCGTCTTTTTGTTTGTTATCCATTTGTTTCCTCCTAATTTGTAATGCCATAGGGGCATATCATCAGAAATCGTTATAGACGAATTTCTCTAAAAATATTATCATAGGTATATTGGATTATGCAATGTAAAAATAATGTAAACAGAGGTGTTTTTTTGGAAAATACAGGATGCGGTCTTTGCAACAGAAAATGCAGGGTTGACAGGGACAACGGAGAGAAAGGTTTTTGCGGGGAAACCAGTGAAATCAGGTGCGGCAGGGCGGCACTTCATATGTGGGAGGAACCCTGTATATCGGGAACCCGTGGATCGGGAACAGTGTTTTTCACGGGATGTGTCCTGAAATGTGTATTCTGCCAGAATTCAGTCCTTGCAGAATCCAAAGTAGGCAAGCCTGTCACGGTTTCAAGACTTGCGGAAATCTTTCTGGAGCTTCAAAATAAGGGTGCGCACAATATCAACCTGGTCACGCCTACCCATTTTGTTCCGTCAATCAGGGAGAGCATTATTCTTTCAAAGAAAAATGGACTTACGGTGCCTATTGTATATAATACGGGGAGTTATGAGTCCGTGGATACAATAAAAAGTCTTGAGGGATTAGTCGATATTTACCTTCCCGACCTTAAGTATGTTTCTTCGGAACTTTCTAAGAAATATTCTAAAGCTCCGGATTACTTTGAAACTGCTAAAAAAGCAATCGGCGAAATGGTCAGACAGGCCGGTACGCCTGAATTCGATGATGACGGTATAATGAAAAAGGGTGTTATTGTAAGACATCTTCTTTTACCGGGGTGTATTACTGACAGCAAAAATGTGATAAAATATCTGTACGATACTTACCGGGATGATATTTTTATAAGTATAATGAACCAGTATACACCAATGGAAGGAATTGGGGACAAATACCCTGAACTTAACCGTAAAGTGCGGAAAAAAGAGTATGACCGTCTGGTGGATTATGCCATAGACATCGGTGTTACCAACGGATTTATCCAAGAGGGCGGGACAGCAAAGGAAAGTTTTATACCTGAATTTACGGAGGAAGGAATCTGATATGAATAAATGCAGATATTCAGCCAAGTGTGGAGGCTGTGTCCATATGGGCAAAAAATACAGCGAGAGCCTTGAATATAAACAGAAAATGATTGAGAAGCTTATAAGACCTTTTTGCAAGGTTAATAAGATTATCGGAATGGATGAGCCGTATTTTTACCGTAACAAGGTTCATGCAGTTGTCGGTGGTGACAAAAAGGGCAATATCTACGCCGGAACATACGAGGCGGGAAGCCACAAAATAGTACCTATTGATAAGTGTCTGCTTGACAATGAAAAAGCCGATGCCATCATTGCCACTGTAATAAAGCTGATGAAATCTTTTAAATACAGACCTTATAACGAGGATACCGGGCGAGGATTTTTGCGGCACATTCTCATAAGGACGGCGGAGGTTACAGGTGAAATTATGGTTACACTTGTGGTTGGCGAAAATATTTTCCCATCCAAAAGCAATTTTATCAAAGCTCTTACTGCGGAGCATCCCGAAATCACCACAATCGTAATGAATGTTAATTCAAAGCGTACAAGCATGGTTCTTGGTGAAAAGGAGGAAACGCTTTACGGGAAGGGCTATATTGAAGACATTCTCTGCGGCAAAAGATTCCGCATATCTTCAAAATCTTTTTATCAGGTCAATCATGAACAGACAGAGAAACTATATAATATCGCCATTGGATATGCCGCACTTACCGGAAAGGAAAATGTTTTTGACGCATACAGCGGAATAGGTACTATCGGCATCTGTGCTTCCGATAATGCTTTGTCGGTAACGGGGGAGCTTAATCGTGATGCGGTAAAAGACGCTCTTACAAACTGCAGGCTCAACAACCTTAAAAATGTGAAGTTTTTGGCAGGGGATGCCGGAGAGCATATGGAAAAGGAGGCAGCTTCCGGACGTAAATATGACGTTGTATTTATGGACCCACCACGAAGCGGCAGTTCTTTGAAATTCATTAATTCGGTGTGCAAAATGGCTCCTTCAAAGGTTGTATACATTTCCTGCGGTCCCGAAAGCCTCGCAAGGGATTTGCAGCTTTTTAAGAAGAAAGGCTACCGCGTTGTGGAATGTCAGCCCGTGGATATGTTCGGGTGGACGGGGCATGTCGAGTGCGTGGTTGCACTACATCGGGTCGATATGTAAGAATCCTTGATTTTAGGCACTTTGAGAGGCATATGATGTTCTCGCAGAGTGATAGAAAAACCTACAAAAAGGCGATTTCGGACGGGGTAAATGTCTCGGTCGTTTTGGATGTGGGGTGTGGGAACACATAAAAGTACAATTAACATTTTGAAGTTATTTAACAGAATACGAAGCGTGAAAGACCGTTCATTTTCAAGTAATTGGAGATGAGCGGTCTTTTTCTATGCAATGGAGGATGTAATGGAAGAGATTAAGAGTATCAGAATTAGTGAGCTAAAGGACTTTAAAAATCACCCTTTTCATGTACAGCAGGACATGGAAATGTGTGCTCTGATGAAAAGTATCGAGGATGAGGGCGTGATTGTACCTTTGCTTGTAAGACCGAATCCTGACGGAGAAGGTTATGAGGTAATTGCAGGACACAGACGAAAGGCAGCAGCACTGTGGGCTGGTCTTACGGAAGTTCCAGCAGTTATTAGGGAACTGGACGATAATCAGGCGATAGTGGCAATGGTGGATTCCAACTTGCAGAGGGAGAATCTAAAGCCGAGTGAGAAGGCATTTGCTTATAAGATGAAACTAGAAGCCATGAATAGACAGGGCAGAAAAGCGGATATCACTTCGGCTCAAGTTGGACCGAAGCCGGAGAGAAGTAATGAGCTATTGGCAAAGCAGGTGGGTGAAAGTGTGGCACAGATTAAGCGGTATATACGGCTTACCTATTTAATTCCGAAGATACTGCAAATGGTAGATGAGGAAAAGATAGCTTTTACGATTGCAGTGGAACTGTCTTATCTGACGGAGGAAGAACAGTATGAGCTTCATGCGGTCATGGATATGGAGCAATGTACACCGTCTTTATCGCAGGCGAATCGGATGAAGCGAATCAGCCAATCCGGTGGTCTTGATATGGACGCAATGTATGTGATTTTGGAAGAGGAAAAACCAAACCAGAGAGAGCAGATTAAGATACGAGCAGACAAATTATCGCAGTATTTTCCATCAGACTATACACCAAAGCAGAAGGTGGAATTGATTGAGAAGCTTGTGAAGGAATGGCATGATCACCAGCAACAGCTTGATGTTGCAGAGAAAAGCAGAAAGAGAGGTAATGCAAGATGAGCATGGAAACAAAGGATTTATCACTATTTGAGCAGATGGGAGGAACTTATACCGAGAAAGATGGGTTTCTGTATCCGAATCTTTCGATGGAGCAGGAGTCAGAACAGATTACGGTTGGTAAGTACGGATTGCTTTGGATTTCTTATATGAAAGAAACCTATCCGGACAGATACCGACACCATATCAGAATGGGTCAGCTCTATAGCAAAGCTGCAGAGGTCAATGAGGAAGCCTATCAGATGTTAGACACAATTACGAATCAGTATTTAATGAAGCATAAGATGGTTAATCCTGCTTCTACGATGGAGATGTGGAAGCTCAGAGAACAGGCGAAGCAGACAGCGGAGGAGGAAGTATATGAGACAGTCATTTACAGATTTTACTAAGAGATATGTGGGTGATAGCAGATGTGCTATTGTCCACGAAAAGATTACAGACAATACAGGTTTTGTTACCGGCACAGATGCCGGAGAAAGAGAGGATTTTATGACAGAGAAGATAAGAGAATACAGTATGAACGGAGCATTAATTATTGGAGTAGACAACGGCTACGGAAATATGAAAACAGCCAGGAGATGCTTTAAGACAGCGATTGCGAAGTATGACAGCGCACCTGTGTTAAGCAGAGATTATATCGAGTACAGTGGTGATTATTATGTCATCGGAGAGGGAAGAAAGGGGTTTGTGGCAGATAAGCAGACCGATGACGATAATTATGTGCTGACACTTGCTGCTATTGTAAAGGAGCTGGAAGCAAGGGGAATCACAGATGCTGTTAACAGAGTTAGGATTCATCTGGCAGTCGGTTTGCCACTCAAATGGGTGCAGGCACAGCGGGAGGATTTTAAGAGATATATGCTCAGGAACAGCAGTGTGGAGGTCGGCTATAAGGACAGACTTTATTGTATTGAGTTTGCCGGATGTACGGTTATGCCACAGTGTTACTCGGCAGTGACAGAGAATCTGAAGGATTTTGCAGGCGTGACGCTTCTTGCAGATATTGGAAACGGTACGATGAATCTGATGTATCTGAATAATGGACGCCCAATGGAAAGTAAGGCATGGACCGAGAAGCTTGGTGTGTTCCAGTGCTTTCAGAAGATTCACAACATGGTGCAGGATAAAACGGGGGACAATCTTATGGATGATGTAATTGATAATATTCTCCGTAGCGGAAAGATTGAACTGCCGGAGCCCCATGCATCACTCGTGGAAAAGGCAATTTGTGACTATGTGGAGGAGATTTTTCAGAAGCTTCGTGACCATGAATATAATGAGAAGCTGATGAAGGTTTACTTCATGGGTGGCGGAGCAAGGCTGGTTGAAAATTTCGGCGAGTACAATCCTGAAAATACAGTCTTTAACAATGATATCCGTGCTAATGCAAAGGGCTATGAGTATTACTGCTATATGCTTTTAAGACATCAGAGCAAGTCGGGCAGAAGGTAGGTGAGGTAATATGACAAAGCAGTACAGAAATCATAACATCCGTTTCAGTATGACGGATGATGGAGGAGTGCAGGCGTGGGAACGCCTGCATTCCGAAGAGGTGGAACAGAGCTTTAAGTCGCAGAATGCTTTTGTGGTGGCGGCTATCAATGATTATTATGAAAGGCATCTTGCCAAGAAAAACGATCCATATCTGGAGAGTCGGGAAAAGGAAGATGCCTTTGCAGACAGACTGGTGCAGACTGTGGAGCAGAAGCTTCTTTCAAATCTTCCGGCACTTGCAGCCATGTATCAGATGCAGCAGCAGGCTTTCTTTCAGGCGGGATTGCAGGCTGGAGGGATAATGCCTTATCCGTATCAGCAGGGTAATCCGAGAACTGTTGCATCGGTGGGGGTAAAGCCGGTTACAGAACCGACACAGAGCAATGAACAGCCGATAGAAGCTGGAAAACAGGAGCAAATGGAGCCGGAAGAGAATGAGTTTCTGGATTACTCGTTTGGTGTGTAAATTTTTGAAAAGGAGTTGATATTATCATGAAAACTGGATATACTAAAAGTAGGGTAAGTAGGAAATGCCCTACTTTTAAGATTTTGAAAGGAGTGAACGACATGGCAAACATGATAGTAGATAACGCAAAGGTAATGTCCAAAGGACAGATAACTCTTCCAAAGGAAATCAGAGAGCAGCTTGGAATCGGAACAGGAGACAGAGTAACACTGATTTGTGAAGGTGATCAGGTTGTAATGATGAATGCAGCAGTTTATGCTATGAAAATGCTTCAAGGCGGTATGCAGGGAGAAGCAGCAAAGAGTGGTCTGGAAACAGAGGAAGATATTGATGCACTTGTAAGAGAGGTAAGAGAAGAAGTGGAGGGCTTATGAGAATACTGATTGATACCAATATTCTGATTTCAGCAGCGCTCAATTCCCATGGAACGCCATATAAGGCATACCTAAAGGCAGTTACCTATCCAAACAAGGGAATTATCTGTGACCAGAATATTGAAGAACTATGGAGAATCTTTAATCGGAAATTCCCGACTAAGATTTCCATGTTGGAGAAATTTCTTGCATATTCGCTGTCAGTCATTGAAGTAGCAACAACACCGGAAATGGAAGAAGATGCTGAAAAGCTGATTCGTGATGTTAAGGACAGACCAATATTGCGAGCAGCATTAAATGCCAAAGCGGATGTGTTGCTTACAGGAGATAAGGATTTTCTTGAATCGGGAGTGACAGATCCCAAGATAATGACAGCAGCAGAATTTTTGGAAATGTAGTAATGGAATTTCTTAAATAGCCGACAGTAACTATTCAAATAAGCAGCTACAAAGTCGGCTATGATTTCTCTGGAACGAATGCGATAAAGGACAGAAAAATGCCAGACCACCCTTTGAATGGTCCGGCATTTTTTCTGTCCGGGGGGTCTCGGGGGCGTAG
>ENA-OPKA01000157-OPKA01000157.1-human-gut-metagenome-genome-assembly--contig:-NODE-157-length-12582-cov-2.001676_pt1 | contig 12582 bp, 13 predicted proteins | sample MGYA00241777_ERZ501679 | MGnify/ENA primary metagenome ERZ501679 (study PRJEB25962, sample SAMEA2042206) | human gut metagenome | biome: human gut; feature: human-associated habitat; material: faeces... | reverse complement strand
TCGGTTGCGTCTGCAAAGTTAAGGAGGATTTCCGGAACCACCAAATTTTTCAGAAAGTTTTTTTGAAAAAATTTTCAGCGGCGGTCCGGGTTGTCGCATTTCCATCCAAGCTTACCCTTTCTCGCTCCCTTGCAGCATGCAAGGTAAGATACTCGGTGCAGCTCACTCACGGAATGCTCCGGCTTACACTTTGTCATCAGAATTTCATTTCTTTAACGCGTTTCCCTCTCGAAAGCGGATGCAAAGGTACAGACTTTTGCGGAACCGGCAAGCATTCCTCGAAACTTTTTTGAAACTTTCTCCGGAATAAATTCACAAATATCTGATAAACAGTCGAATAAAATCGAACAAATCACAGCATTCAGCATCAAAAGGTCAAAATCGAACTCCATATATAATTCGCGCACGCGCGAGTACTTCCGAGAAACAGAAAACGAACGCACGTTTCCATCCAAACGAACGCACGTTTTATTGAAAACGAACGGACATCTTTATCGAAACAAACGGACGTTTTCTTGCAATAAAAGTCAAACGGTGGAACTGGTCGTTTTTTCAGCGAAAATCCGATGTTAAAATAGGAATATATTAGAAATGAGCTACTTATGAGCTTTTCTCGAAGAACGAGGTAATGACTTGGCAACAGTCTCAAACTCTGTGATTTGCGGTATTCTTCTGCCAAACAACTCTTTGTTGCAAAGGTACATGTTTTATTGGTATATACAAAAATGCAGTAACATATCTTGTGAAAAAAGTAATGTTACTGCATTGCAAATACCATTGTCGATTATTCGTTCGGTTTATATATTGTTCAAATTCCAAATTTCTTTTACCGCACTGACAATCTTGTTGAAACGTCTTTCTATACTTGACTTGTCCCAAACGGGATGTTCTTTGTCTGTTACAAATTCTATAATCTCTTTTTGTTGATTCAATAGATTGTCCCGACCATATACTTGTAATTTATCCGCAAATGGACGATTTCCCAAAGAAATATTTTGCCGTCCAGCCATCAACATCAGGTTTCCAACGCAATTCATCCATTCACCTGAAACGATTCCTTCTTCAGGATTTTCCTTATCCTCATAAACGCCATAACCATTTTCTAAAGGATTAGCTTGTGTCTGTGGGGCTATATGTTCAATACTTTCGTTGGAAATGACATCCGAATAAGAAACCTTAGGAGTTGGATAATTATCATTACACAAATACTGTTCATATCTCCATAGTAAGTAGTTATCCACACGGTTGCCATAAAACCAACCACTCCTAACGTGATTGAGCATTTCCGTATCGCTCCAATACCCCCACCACCAATCGTTGTTAAGTTTCCATTTCACAGAATCTATCTGTTTATTAAAGCTTTCAGTATCGTTCGCATTTTGTATGACATTCTGCAACCTACTTGTTATATCAGCTCGTCCGCCCCTAATCAATGAACGGAACGTTAGATTTTCCAACAGCTTTATAAGGCGCATGAATACTTCATCGCTAACATTCGACAGTTTCGCTTTAATGAGCATAGGATATGAAAAAGCCATGTTATTCATGCACTTCAAGTTTGCAGTATTGAAGGAGTTGTCCTGCTCTATCTGTTTGATAAGGCAAAAGGCTTTGGATAGTCCGTTGACAAAACTTTTTATATGTTTTGTCTGTTCTTCTCTTGAAATGGATTTAAGCCAATCCTTGACTTCGCCTACAACTTTCTCGCTATAATATCCTTTTGGACCTACAGCTCTCCAATAGTAGTTAAGGACATTATCTTCATCCACAGATACAAGGACGATGTTATGATATATTTCTTCAAAAGCCTTTTCTATATAGTGTATGTCATCCTCATTATTTCCTATGCGGAAAATCTGTAACATGAAATAGGCTTTGAGAACTTCCAAATTGGTAAGTTTCTTACCTCTGTCATTTTGGTATGCGAAAATCTGTGCTGCCTGCAACTTGTCCTTGACAATAAAAGTGGTAATGGATGCGTTCTCCAACGTGTTAACCCAAGAAAGTATTTGCTGTACAGAGGATTCCTTTAATTCCGTTTCAAAGTATGTGCGAGCTTTATACATGGCAACTCTTGACTTTGAGGTAAAATCTTCTTCTGAAACAGACTCTTTGTTTTCAATGACTGCATCCACAAAGAAATTGTTGTCATAAGGTACAGTCATGAATTTCTGCTTATTGCGTCTTATATCTTTCAAATAGTAATCAGTAATGTCCTCCAATAAGTTCTTGATGTCATCTGCGTTTTCGTTATTGTCCCATTCCTCATGCCGATGCTTTAAAGCATTCACTAATGTACTGAAAAAGATGATACATGTAGTTAGACGTTGCTGGCCGTCAATGACATATAAAGTATCATCACTTTGTTCAAACAGGAAGTGTCCCAGATAGTAATTCTCTTCACATTCCCTTAAATCCTCAACGAACTGCGAGAATTGCCTTTCTCCCCAAGCGTAAGCACGTTGGTATTCTGGAATAACAAATCGGATATTACGTCTTCCGAATAAGGCTTTAATTGTCGTAGATTCCATAATATTACAAATTAAAATTCAATATTTTTATGGCTATTTGTGCGCAAGCTTCAGCATCAGCCAACGCATGATGATGGTTTTCCAAATCATAGCCACAGTATTGTGCCACGGTTTGGAGTTGGTGATTTGGAAGTTTATTGCCCAAAATAGTTCTCGAAGCCCTGCATGTGCAGTAGAATGCATAATTCGGGTATGGCATTCCATAAGCATGAAAAACCGCTTTCAGGCAACTTTCATCAAACGAACTATTGTGTGCGACCAATGGCAGATCTCCTATCAGTGGACTAACCTTTGCCCATACATCAGGGAAATTGGGAGCCGATTGAGTGGAATCAATCGTCAAGCCATGGACTTGCGTGTTCCAATATGAGTAATAATTGGGTGCAGGGTGGATAAGACTATAAAACTTGTCTATAATCTTATTGTCCTTTACGACAACAACTCCAACGCTGCATACGCTTGAACGATACTGGTTGGCAGTTTCAAAGTCAATTGCCACAAAGCTTTTCATCTTGATTTCCTGTGTCATGTTGGGCAGTCAGCCGTTTATTTTCTCAATCCAATATTTTACTCTTTCAGAAACTACACTTGCGTCTGTGGATTTCACTTCTTCCAAGACAACATATCCGTCTGCATTTATTTCTTTGTCTTGACATCCCATCCGCTTTAATGTATTCTTCAACAATTCCATGTCTTCATTTCTATTGGCGAATTGTATCAGAACATTTCCACTGTTCCCATCTTCAATAATATCCATATAAAGAGTTCTTTCTCCGTTTGAATATAGTTGGCAAGCCAACATATCCCAATACCAGATAAATATATTCCAATTCTCATAAGAACCTACACCATTTTTCCAAGTCGTAGTACGATGATGCCGTTTTATTATATCTTTCAGTTGCTCCACATTATCTATTATATATTGCTGCAACTCCTTGTCTGACTTAAATGTTTCTACAAATTTTCCTTCAGCTATATTGTAATAAGGCTCTGCAAAGTATTGCCACCATTGACCATAACTTCTACGTCCTCCTTTTTCCCATTTTAATGGTTTTGAGAAATCAGAATCTCCGTCATACGTAGCTTGGATATAATAGTGCCCTTGCCAAAAACCAACGTCAATGACTCCGGGATTACCATTTGTATTCGTCATTTTGAACCCGTCATATTGGTCAGACATACCTTCAACATGCCAACATTCTTCTTCCCATTTCGACAAAGCTTTATCCCACATACTTGTATCTTCCGCATAAGCTGTTTCTGGCTGTTGTTCTAAATCTTGTTCATTTGGTTTCTTTTCAGAAATAGTATCAACGCCTCTTGCATTGGCAAGTGAATTGGAAAGCACATTCAAGTCAACGGTTATGCGCTGCTGTTCTGGTACCGCATCTGCACCGTTAGGACTTTTGGCATTGCGATAGGCATTAGAGAAATTTTCGAGCGTATCTTGCTTGTGCTTGTCATCAAATTTGAAATCATCCCCATACAAGTCCTTTCTGAAGGCTTCCACTATACAGAAAAGATTGTCTAATAAAGGGTCAGGAGAACCACTCTTATTTTTACGGCTCAAGTTTTCGCTGTCCTCATCAGGACAGCAATATTCAATAAGTTCTTTGACCGCATTACTGACTGTCGCTATGTACTTTGAATCACAGTGCATTGCTACATAGGATGTCTGAAATTCAAGGCGGATTTTTTCTTCATCCGAAAGGCTGTGGTCTTTGATTACATCACATAAGGTATGGAGATAGTCTTGATAAATCCGAAGTTTCTCTCCAAAAATTTTAGCGGCTCTCTCACGTTCTACATCATCATCGCTCTGACCTCTAAGAAGTATCATGGTTATAACAGCTGTAATGATAACTCCCAAAACAGCTGCAAACATTTCATACCAAAGTTCTTTCCCGGTGAACAGCCTTAGGTAAACAGCAAAAAAACAGGCAATGACAACTAATATAGCCACTACTAAAACGGCTTTTCTCTGCGTTAGTTTCATAAGAAATGTATTTAATTTATTCGCAAATACACAAACGTTTTATTATATTTAAAGCCATGTCGGAACGATTTTCATCACATACCGACATGGCTTATCCTTTAACGTACCGGACGTGTGCTTATTTTCTTTCCAAATATATCATAAGTATCTAACCAAGAACCCTTTCTTATTACAAAAGTATCTCCTGCTATACTTACAAATGAGCCTATTGATTCAGGAAGAGTTTTATACTTCTTACCTGATTCATCATACAAATCATACCACGCCCCCTTTTGAACGATAAAGAAATGTGTACTCCATCCAAGCATCGTCCCAATACTTTCAGGCATTGTTTTTTGTTTTTTTCCACGGTCGTCAAAGATGTCATACCAACTTCCATGACGTTCAATCATTGAAATAGCCATAATGTTAATATACATGGTCTTACAGTCCCTTTTGACCTTTTAATTAAAACCACGAAACGTGGAACTGCAATGCTACCACGTCTTAAGTCGGAGGTCGTAGGAAAAACCTTTATTCAGGATATGGTAATAGCAGCCCACGCTATAGCGTGAGAACCACTATGCCGTCTCTCTGAATAAGTCTTGAATTTCCTACGTTCCCGACTTAGAGATAAGCATAACGCTTCTTCTTTTTTCTCGTATGTCTTGGAAAGAGTTGCCTCAATCCGATTACAAAAGTAGCTAAATTCTATGATAAACGCTTGTCTTTGGATGATTTTCTTTCCGATTAAGGAAATATTTATATAAATATATAGCTAATGTCTTTGACATGAACAAACTCCATTGCCTTATATTGATAAATTGAACAACTCTATTCATTCTTATTAGTTCCAATAAATCACCATCATTGAATCTCATTTTGTTATTTCAACACCCTCATAACTGTTTTAATACCTGTATTTCAATAATTTAGACAGATATATAAAGAATGTTCCACATCTTGTCAATAATGCCGTCTTTTACGCTGCTGTCCATAAGTCGGTAAATCGTCATCCTGCCCTTATAGCCAAGCTCCTTTTCCAATACTGCGTGCGAAGAGGCGAGAGCACGGTTCTCAATCAGGCATTTCAGTATCTCTATTTTGTCATCCAAAGCGATAAAACGCACATCACAACCCTTCAAAACCTAATCAGTGAATAAGACATAAAGCGCCTGAAAGTGAAAAAACGCGCTTGAAGAAGTCTCAAAACCTGATTAGTGAGATAAGATAAAAATTCAAGTTTTATGATAATAAAATGTTTAAACAAATTATTCTCTGATGAAATACAGTATTCAGGGAACCGTCAGGATTGTGTTTCTCCTGATGTAATCGCAAGAAAAGGAAACACGGTAATAGTGCCAGACAAGTTCAAGGAGGATATCGAAGCCCTTGAAAACTACATTGGCAGGAAACTTGAAAGCGGACTCTGCATTAAGGTTGACTTGTCCGAGCTTCTTACTGTAATACCGAGGAATAGGAAAAGGACTGATGCTTATAAGACATTGGTAAAGTTCCTTAAGGACGAGTTCGGGATAGACTTGATTATCAACTCAAAAAAGCAGAAAGGAGATACTCATGAAAAATGAAAAGGTTAGGAACGGCGTAAGAACCTGTAAACACTTTGCCACGTCGATTAAAATCTCCGAAGACGGTTTATTGGTGGAAAAGGAATTTATCGACCATGAAAACGGGAACAGAATAACAAGGCTTGATTTCTTTAATCACGAAAGCAAGAATAGTGGTTCAAATGGGTGCCAAGTCCCTTAACTACGGATATGCAAGAACGGCAAATAATAATGAATTACAAACATACAAGAAATAAAAATCCAAGAATAACATGATGAAAATAAAAAGACTGAATGATAACAAAGCAAGAGTTATAATGAGCAACGGCGACATAAGAGAAGTAAAGTACAAGTCGGAGTTGCTAAACCGTATAAGGGAAGACCTTATTGCCATTGAAAACGAATCGTCGGACTGTGACCAAGAATCTTTCACCGAGGATGACGTATGGTCGCTTTATGAATTTCTTTTAATGAGGCACAAGGACGACTGGGTGGTGATTGACGATATGAAGGATGACGATGAAGAAGTGGACTCAGACACAGATGATTCCTATTATGAAGAAGAGTATTTTTATGAGGAGGAACATACTGTCAATGATGAATATGAAGATAAAACTGACTTGTGAATATGAAGAAGCTGTTCAATATAAGTCCACTTTCTATTGGCGATGTATTTACGGTTGGCTTGAAAACCGGACTCTGCATTGAAACGACCTTGCAGGAAATACTTGGAATATGTCCGCGTGAGAAAGTCGTAGTGATGCTTACAAAGGGCTTACAGAATATTTGAAAAGAAGCTACGGAATAAATTTAAGAATCAAATAATAAAGACAAGATGAAGAAAATCTTTTTAGTGGCAAAAGTTCACGAGATGGAACCTACCACATTAGCGAGTGTACAACAGGAAATACAGAATGACTTGGACAGGTTTACTAACGGGCACAGGGTGGTTTTCTCTGTCGCCAATCCAAAGGAAAATGAATTCGAGTTCACTTTTCGCCGCACTTCGTCACAGAACTTGGGTGAGGAGGGTAAAATAAACTCCGCCGACGCATGGGCCATAACAGGTGACGGTTTTGACGGATTCAGTATGCCCGAACCATTGCCGAGTGCACCGTTTGGTAGTTATTTCAATACATTCATTGATATGGATGATTTCATTGACTGTTACAAGAAGTCGGCAAGGAAGTTGGGTGCAAGCCGCATGAAGGACATCAGCGTTGAGATAAAACCCGAATATGCCAAGTTAAGGCTGGTATATTGACAAAATGTAAAAACGTAGTAAAAAGAACAACGTGCCGTCAGGAGTTACCCTCTTGGCGGTTTTTATTTTCTCCTTTCTTGAAAAATTACAAGCTGTTTTACGATAACAATGTCGTTTTATTGCGCAAAATGACAAAAAGGGGAATCCAAAAGCCCTCAAATTCTTACCTGTGTGATAAATAACAAAATTATCATAGAACAAGTAAAAAAATAAAATCATGAAATCAAAACAAGAAAGTTTTATTTTTAGAGTCCCTGTTACTGTAATACAGAGGATTCATTTCACGAAGTCAAACATGGCTTATGTGTCGGTTGAGAAAGTAATTGAAATCATGCGGAAGGGAGATTTCGCCCTGCATGACAACCAGTACGGAGATTACACTTTAAGACAGGCAGTGGAGCATATCAGGAGTTTGAACACCCATGCAGAGCAGCAACAATGGAAAGCAAGACTGTTACCTGCCGTGGCTTATAACGGTATGTTCTCGGAAGTTAACAACAAAGGACTTAACTGTTATTCGAACATCACGGCCATGGACTTTGACGATATCCACAGCTATGACGAGATGGAACATTTACGGGGAAGGCTGGTAATAACTCCCTACGTATATTCGGTTTTCGTTACTCCGAGCGGAATGGGACTGAAGGCATTGATTCTGCATGACAACACAAATCCTGCCAATCACTATGACTTGTACAACCAGTTATTGCAAATGTTCGACGTGGCAAGCAAGGATGTTAGCTGTAAAGACTTGGCAAGAAGAAACTACCTTAGCTACGACCCGAACATAAGGGTGAATCCTAATCCCGTGCCTTACCATTACGTACCGACAATAAAATCAGTCAACAAAGTACAACAAGTAAGGCAAGTACAACCTAAGAATCATTACGCCCAAACAGGAAAGACAATATCTGACAGGAGCATAATAAGCATAATGAACTCTGTCTGGAAAAGAAACCATCCCGAATATTGGCAGGAAGGACACAGGGCTTGCAGTATATTCAAGTTGGCCTGTTGGTTCTGTAAGTGGGGAGTTGACGAGGACTTGGCATTGGAGTATTTCATTGGTGGCTGGGAAAGTGATACCATGACAGAAGATGAAATATCAGGTCATGTAACTAATGCCTATAAAACAGAGAAAGACAACTTCGGTACTGTTGATTTTACGTTTTACAAATAACATAACAAAAACATTGCAGAAGATGAAGTTCAAAGTAAGCCGAAGGCAGGTATGTCATGTAATGGTAAAAAACAATAGGATAACCAACTCATGCGGCGTTGGCCTACATCTTACGAAAGAAAAAGAAGTGCAGGATTTTTTCCTTAAATTAGGGGTGATACTTATATATGCAGGATATTTGGAGATAAAAGGTTGCATACTGTTAACCATGAAGTGACTAAGGTGCAGCCTTTTTTAATTGAATACCGGTTGATACTTAAATACAATGAAATCCAATGGTAAAACAGTTGCATCCTGTTAACTCTGATATAACCAATGTGCAGCTTTTTTATGGATGGAATTTAAGCCACAACATTCTTTCTTCTTTCGTTTGAAGTAGGCTTGCGCCGCTTAAGCAAATGAATAATAAAAGTAAAACAACAATGCATTCCGTTAACCTTGTAAATATTGGTGGAACGTACAACAATAACAATTTAAAAGATAGAAAAAATGGAAAAATATTATGATATGCCCAAAGGTTGCAGGTACATGAGTGAAGACCAAACACTTTTGCCTTACTTGCAACAATTCAAAAAGTTCATACTCAACAAGACCGTTACAGGATGTGGAGGAACTTCGCTGTTCTTAAATTCAAGTATCGACGTAGTAATAATATCCCCACGCTTGCAGGCGCTGAAGGACAAACACGAACAACATCCCGACACATTCCTGTTCCATTCACCCTATACCAACAACGGGAAAAGGGCGGATGACATAAAGAGGTTGATGTCGGAGTTGAACAGCTACATCAATACTCACGGAAACAACCCTTTCATGGTATGTAACCCTGCAAAGATACTCGTGACACTCGACTCATGCGACAAGGTGATTGACGTATTGAAAAAGAACGTTGCTGTCGATAAATTCCTTTTCGTTGTTGACGAGTTCCAGTGTCTCATGGGTGACGCTACGTTCAAGGGGACGACAGACATGAACTTCCTCATCCGTCTTGACAGTGAGGCTAAAAACATCTGCTATCTCTCGGCGACACCGATACAAGACATATACCTCGATTCCGTTCCGCAGTTCAAGGGCCTTCCGTACATAAAGCTCGAATGGGACCAAGCCGTGCTTGAAGAACCAAACGTCAGGGAGATACAGATGAAGAAGGACGAGAGCGCGGAGAAAATCTGTGGCAGGTTAATAAAGGACTTCAGGACGAACGGGTATTTTGAAAGGAAAATAGTAAACGGGCAGATAGTCCATTCAACAGAAGCCTGCATATTCCTTAATGAAGTACGGTCAATCATAAACATAATCGTGAAGAACAGCCTTAAGCCCGACGAGGTTACGATATTGTGCTCCGACGGAAAGGTATCAGGATTACCAAAGGGGTTCAAGGCAGGAGGGTTGTGCACAGACAAGTACAATCCACTGAACAAGACATTCACGTTCTGCACCAAGGCATCGTTCGAGGGAGTTGATTTTTACTCTACAAACGCCATGACCTACGTATTCATAAATGCCGGGAAGGAGTGGCAGACCTTGGACATAATGCTCGACATACCGCAGATACTCGGTAGGCAAAGGCTCGACATAAACCCGTTCAGACACGATGCGGTCATATATTACAAGACAAAACCGAACTGCCTTTCGGAACAAGAATTCAGGTTGCAACAAAAGGCGATGGAACTTGAAACAGAACAATTCATCAACGGCTTCAACAACGCTCCTGACTCGATGAAAGAAAGACTGATAAAATTAGTCCGTGACAGGGCTGAAGATAAAAAATTCGTTGACGATTATGTAGACGTGTTACAGGAAAACGGAAGGCAGACACTCGGGATAAACACTCTCGTACAGATGGCGATGTGGAACAAATGGCACCAGCGCAGCCACTATTACAACAATTCATGCCAGCTGATGGCAAGCATACAGTCGGCCATAGCGAAGAACGTAAACCGGAATGAAGTAAAGAACTTTGAGGCATGGTATTACTCGGCAAAAGATAATGACAGGCTCAAAGGCTATTCGGATTTTCGCAATACATATACAGAATACGATCCTTTCATCCTGCAAAACCCGTTCATCGACATACGTTATCACGATTGGTATGGTAAATTGGGCTATGATAAACTTGCACGCCTTAACTTTGATGAACAGAAAGTTGAACAGGAATATGACTATCACTGCAATCATGAGCCGATAATACAGAAGTGCAGGGAAGCGTTCACGGTCGGCAACTTCTACACGAAGCCCGAGGTGAAGAACATACTACAGCAAATCTATGACAGCCTCGGACTTGTGGGAAAGAAAGCAAAGGCGGCAGAACTTGAAGGATACATAAATGTTCAAGAGCGTATGATAAAAGACAGCACAGGCAACAGGAAGGAAGTTTACTTGATACTGCCGTAATTTAACCGTGTTGTAAAAGACCGTAAACCGCCATGTAAAAGACCATATATTGTCTTCCGTTTGACCGCCTTTCACCGTACAATATGCCGTATATTGCAAAATTAGGGGTGTAAATTGCTAATTTATATAATTTAGATGTTGTTCAATGGAGGTAAAATACTGTGTAACAATGTATTAAGTCGGGAAGTAAAGACAGATAACATTGACACTTTACACCATATTTACACTCCCTCTGAATGACAGTTTACACCCCATGAGAAACAAGTCTACACCCACAAAAAGGACACGAAAAAGCCACCCAATAGAGGGTGGCAATTTATTTTTTTCAGGCACTGATACGTCCCTCTTCTTTTAACCTATTAATCCATCTTGTTATTGTCTTCCTGCTAAGGCCAAGTTTTTGTCCGATTGCACTCGGACCTTTTCCCTGGTTATACAACTTTATTATCTCATTTTGGATATCCGTAGTGACTCTTAAGTTCGGCTGGTGTTTTTTGCCCTGTGTCAGTTTACCTTGTATATGGCTTTGTCTTGCAGTCTTTTTAGGCGTATTCTGTTGATGGGGACATTTGGGACTTTTAGAGGTAAAGTATATTTTTGGTATATATGTATCCACTGCATCCGATTCATCCTTTATGTCTTTCCTGTCACAATACTCAAAATGCAAATAAGGAATTTCCACACGCTTTAGAATTATGAATTTGTCCTGTAAGGAGTTCGGCTTTCGGCAAAACTGTATTTTTAACTGTTTGTATTCACGTCCAAGGTCAGTCGGCAAAAGTTCCACTACCGTTGTTGACAAGTTCAGGATTTGTGACGAACCCTTTATGTTTTCGTTCTTCTTGCCCGGTGCCGTTTTCGGAGTATGAGTCACTATGATAAATGTCGCGCTGTAACCTTTGGCCTCAAATTCGGACTTTATCATTTTCTGCCGAAAGAACATCCTGTCTATATTCTGTTTGGAGTCATTCGGGATTATGTTTGCCAGGTTGTCTATGCATACCACTACGTCAGAATTATGTTCCCTTGCACGGCGTTCAATATCGTCAAAAAGCGCGTCCACGGAGGTAAATGTCCCACGTACAATAGACAGATTGTTGGGGTAAGATGGAACTTGGGAATTGCTCTGTCCTTTTGGGCTTGCCAGTTCTTTTTCTTTATACCGGTTCTGTAAATCACGTATTGAGGACTCTGAATCATAATATATTACACGTGTCGGACGCTGCGTATGCGTGATATGCTCATCCTTGAACAACTTCGATTTCATGCCGTTCGCAATATCTATACACATCCCCATGGCAAGAGTGCTTTTTCCTTCTTTCGCGTTGCTGTATAAGGTCAGACAGTCTCCCTTGCCCAATATTTCTCCGCATAATTGTGAGGACTCAATGCTTTCACTCGGCTTTGAGCATATCTCGTTTAATGTCTCAGCATCTGAATATAGACTTACAGTCCTTCCATTTTGCGGCTGTTCGAGTTTTTCTTCTGATTCATTCTCAACACACGGCTTTTTACTTTCAAAATTCTCCACATTTTGCTCTCTACTGTCCTTATTAAAAAAGTCTTGAATAAAAATACTCACACCAACTGCGACTAATAAATATAGTGGCACATTATTGTCTTTATTGTTTTTTATTGACCGATAAGCACAATAACCTCCACAACCTACT
>ENA-OPKA01000147-OPKA01000147.1-human-gut-metagenome-genome-assembly--contig:-NODE-147-length-12899-cov-1.556369_pt1 | contig 12899 bp, 9 predicted proteins | sample MGYA00241777_ERZ501679 | MGnify/ENA primary metagenome ERZ501679 (study PRJEB25962, sample SAMEA2042206) | human gut metagenome | biome: human gut; feature: human-associated habitat; material: faeces... | reverse complement strand
GCAGGGCTATGGACTGGAGGTGACAGAGTGTGTGCTTACACAAGTGGTACGACAAACCGAAGGTTCCGGTATCTTGTCGAATGCGACTGCCTTACGTGAAAGGATTGTAAACGAGGACTTCTTTGAATATCCTAAAATCAGTTGTAAGAACTATCCTGATATACGTATCCTTCCTGGGAGTGAACTGATTGAAGCCATTGACGAATGTTATGGTCATGTGGGGTTGGATGAAACGATTGTTATCTGTCGTTCCAACAAACGTGCTTCTCTATATAATAAAGGTATAAGAAATACGGTACTGTACAGGGAAGATGAACTGAATACTGGAGATATGCTGATGGTGGCCAAGAATAATTATTTCTGGGGAACAGACTGTAAGGAACTTGATTTTATTGCAAATGGAGATGTGGCAGTGGTACGTAGGGTACGGCGTGTTCGGGAAATGTATGGTTTTCGCTTCGCAGATGTAGTGCTTGCTTTTCCTGATTATGACGGGATTGAACTGGAAGTAAAGATTTTATTGGATACCCTTCATTCGGAACTTCCTTCATTGTCGAAAGAGGAAAATGATCGTTTGTTCTATACCGTATTGGAAGATTATGCCGACCTACCGACCAAGCGAGAACGAATGAAAAAAATGAAGGAAGACCCTTATTACAATGCGTTGCAGGTAAAATATGCGTATGCTGTTACATGCCATAAAGCGCAAGGGGGACAGTGGAAAAGAGTCTTTCTTGATCAAGGCTACATGACGGAGGAAATGCTTTCACCCGATTATTTCCGCTGGTTGTATACCGCATTTACCCGTGCTACGGATTTGTTGTATTTGGTAAACTGGCCAGAAGAACAGACGGAAAAATAATGTAGACTTTCTATGGCTGTATAATAGTCTGTGGACTGCCGGAGTAAAAAGTCAGTATCAGTATGGATTTCTGTAAAACGTAAGGAACAATTCTCTGTTTCACACTGTGAAATACAAAAACCACAGTGTGGAATATATATTTCACAGTGTGGGATACAAATCCTGCACTGTGAAACAGAGAATTCTTTGAGGTGTTGCAAGGAATGTACGCTTGCAGCCGGAATTAGTTCTGCCGCTGACTTGTAAAATGCAAAATAAGAAAGGCTGTCTTTCCTTGAGTTGACGGAAAGGCAGCCTTTTGAGTCTTGTTTATCGTAACGGATTACTTGATGACGTTCAGTTCTTTTCCTACTTTTATGAAAGCTTGAATTGCTTTGTCCAGGTGAGATTGTTCATGACCGGCAGAGAGCTGTACGCGGATGCGTGCCTGGCCTTTCGGTACTACCGGATAGTAGAATCCGGTTACATAAATGCCTTCTTCCTGCATGCGGGCTGCAAAATCCTGTGACAGTTTGGCATCATACAACATGACAGCGCAGATAGCACTCTGTGTAGGTTTGATGTCAAATCCGGCAGCAATCATCTTGTCACGGAAATAGTTGACATTGCTCATCAGTTTGTCATGTAAGGCATTGCTTTCTTTGAGCATGCGGAACATTTCCAAACTTGCTCCTACGATAGCTGGTGCTACAGAGTTAGAGAACAAGTAAGGACGAGAGCGCTGACGCAACATGTCGATAATTTCTTTCTTACCAGTGGTGAATCCACCCATAGCTCCGCCAAAAGCTTTTCCTAATGTACCTGTAAAGATGTCAATCTTGTCGTATACACCGAATTGTTCAGCTACTCCATGTCCTGTAGGGCCTACCACTCCAGCAGAGTGTGATTCGTCTACCATTACGAGGGCATTGTATTTTTCTGCCAGTTCACAGATTTTGTCCATTGGAGCCACATTTCCATCCATAGAGAATACGCCGTCAGTGGCAATAATACGGTGGCGCTGTGCCTGTGCTTCCTGAAGACAGCGTTCCAAATCTGCCATATCAGCATTAGCATAACGGTAACGTTTTGCTTTACACAAACGTACACCATCAATGATGGATGCATGGTTCAAGGCATCTGAAATAATAGCATCTTCTTCTGTGAAAAGAGGTTCGAACAGACCACCGTTTGCGTCAAAACATGCAGCATACAGGATGGTATCTTCTGTATGGAAATAGTCAGAGATGGCAGCTTCCAGTTGTTTGTGAAGGTCTTGTGTTCCACAAATAAAGCGCACGGATGACATACCGTAACCATGAGTATCCATGGCTTTCTTGGCCGCTTCAATCAGGCGTGTGTTGTCCGACAAGCCTAAATAGTTGTTGGCACAGAAATTCAAAACTTCCTCTCCTGCGTTGACCTTGATGTCTGCACGTTGTGGAGTGGTTATTACACGTTCTTTCTTATATAAGCCGGCTGCTTCTATGTCGGCAAGTTCCTTTTTCAGGAAATCTCTAAAGTTTGTATACATATATTGATATTAAGGTTTTGCTTATGCAAAGATGCAATTTTTTTATTTAGGAAAAAAGAACACGCTTATTTTTATTTCATTTATAAGAACTTTTGTATATTTGCTTCGCAATTTAAAAATCTAGCTTGTAAATGAAAAACATTTTAATAATTGGAGCAACTGGACAGATAGGTTCAGAACTCACAATGCTTTTGAGAAAGAATTATTCTGGTAATGTAGTGGCTGGTTATATTCCTGGTGCTGAGCCTAAAGGAGAATTGAAAGAATCTGGTCCTTCGGCTATTGTGGATATTACGAACCCGCAACAAATTGCCGATGCGGTAAGTAAGTATCAAGTAGATACAATCTACAATTTGGCTGCATTGCTTTCTGCCGTTGCAGAAAACAAGCCTCAGCTTGCCTGGAAAATCGGACTTGGAGGATTGTTCAATACGCTTGAAGTCGCTCGTGAAAAGCAGTGTGCAGTATTTACTCCGAGCTCTATCGGCTCATTTGGTCCTGGTACTCCTAAAGACAAAACTCCTCAGGACACGGTACAGCGTCCGAAGACCATGTATGGTGTGACAAAAGTTTCAGGTGAATTATTGAGTGACTATTATTTCACTCGTTTTGGTGTGGATACTCGTTCCGTACGTTTCCCGGGATTGATTTCGTATGTAACTCCTCCGGGTGGTGGTACTACAGACTATGCCGTAGATATTTATTACTCTGCAGCCAAAGGTGAAAAATTTGTCTGCCCGATTGCTGAGGGAACTTATATGGATATGATGTATATGCCGGATGCTTTGCGTGCAGCGGTAGAAATTATGGAAGCAGATCCGTCTAAGTTGGTTCATCGTAATTCATTCAACATTGCTTCAATGAGTTTTGAACCGAATACAATCTACCAGAATATCCGTAAATATCTTCCGGAGTTTGAAATGCAGTATCAGGTAGACCCATTGCGTCAGGCTATTGCAGAATCATGGCCAAACTCATTGGATGATACATGTGCCCGTGAAGAATGGGGCTGGAAACCAGAATATGATTTGGATGCCATGACTCAAGACATGCTTGCGAAACTGAAAGAGCGTTTTGGTCGTTAATTGCCAACAGATTTGATGCTACATAATTAAAATCCCCTCACTCCCTGTATGATTGCAGAAAAGAGTGAGGGGATTTCTTGTATAGGAATTTCTTTTGTTAGAAGATACTTTGAAAAAATGTCTTGATGGCTTCTGGCTTTATGTAATGAAGCGTATGCTCTTTTAATATTACGGAATCCATCAGGCAATGCAGCCCTTTGTAGCCGTCCGCTGATTCTTTCAATACTTTTTCTGTATAGATGTTTTCTGCTTTCTTGTTTTTCTGACTTTCCGGTTGATTTTTAAACTGGCCGATATAGATGTTTTCTTCAAAAGCATTTCGGGTAGAAGATGTAAAATCAAAACGGCTGGGCTCTGCTGCGTAATAGATATTTTGACGGAAACAAGTACTGTCTGCATATCCATCCCAGGAGTCGGAAGTGATTATCGTGCGGTCTACTGCATCAGACGGTTTAGGGTTGGCGTGGATGATATTACGTTCGATTAATGTTTGTTTTACGGGACCAGCTATGTGGATACTGGGAGAAAACATACCTTGACGTGTTTCTTTCGGGCGTATACCGTCTCCTATGCTGATATTGTATCGAACAATGCTTCCGATGTTTCCGCAGCTATAATCTCCGGCATTTCCACTGTTGCATATAAGTACCATTCCTCCGTAATTGTCGTGACTGTAATTGTATTGTATAAGGGTGTTCTGGCAATTGTAGTCGGAATCGAATCCTTGTGCATCCCAGGGCGCTTTATGTCCCCATACTTCGTTATATTGTATGATGGTATTGTCACAACTCCAAGGCCAGATGCCTGCTGCTGCTTCTGTCATCGGAAGAATGTCGGGTGAATCGCACATGAGATTATACTCAATCAGTGTACTGTCACAACCTATGGGAACAATGCCGTCGCCGGGAACTTTTTCAATTACGTTGTTTCTTACGATGGTATGTTTATTCGGATACCAGTTATTACGATCGTAATAACCACTCCAAATCATGGCATTGCGTTCACATCTTAAAATGTGACAATTTTCTATGGTCAGACTGTCAAAGCGTGAGCGAATACTGTCTCCTCCGTTTACAATCAGAATACCGCTTCCTCCTCCCTCTCCTTTGACAAGAGAACCATTGACATCACGTATGGTAAGGTTGTTTATTCTGATGTTATGAGAAATGCCATAATCTGTACATTCTACTTTTAATCCGGTACGTCTGGCCTTTCGTTCTTTACCTGTATTACTGATTTCAAGGTTTTGAATTGTGAAGTAATCGGAATTGAAAATACGTACGGCATACATGGAGGTATCATTCCCTGCAATACATGGTTTTTGATTGCCCTCACCGTATGCATCGATAATGATGGGGTGAGTGTAGGTACCTTTGCCTGTGAGTTCCAATATTCCGGAAAATGTTTCCCCTTTTTTGAGTAGAATTTTATCACCGGGCTGTAGGGAGATTTGTTTCAACACTTCTATACTTTGCCAGGCAGAGCGAGGTGAGGTTCCGTTGTTTTGATTACTTCCTGAAGTCGCATCCAGGTAATAGACGTGTGATGAGTTGCATGCATAAAAAACAGATGAAAGTAAGCAGAATGCAAGCTGTGTCCATGTAGATGTTTTCATAATATATAAATTGTATTTCATTGTAAAGGTAGTGATATTGTTGAATATAAAAGCGATTTTCTATTTTTGTTGATGGTTTCATTCTATTTTTTGACAGAATTGTTTTATACAGAGTAGCCGTTTTGTTTTATTTTTGTATATGGTATCTTAAAACTTAATATCAATGAAAAAACTATGGATGGTGCTTGCCTTATGGGGAGCTTTAGCAGTACAGCTGCATGCACAATGGAAGCCGGTTGAAGGACGGATTAGCACACAATGGTCTGAACAGGTAAATCCTGATAATGTATTACCAGAATATCCACGTCCTATTATGGAAAGAACAGAATGGAAGAATCTGAACGGACTTTGGGATTATGCAATTATAGAAAAAGGAAAACATACCCCTTCTGTTTTTGATGGGAAAATTCTGGTACCTTTTGCTGTAGAATCTTCTTTATCAGGAGTTGCCAAAACGGTAGGTGCAGAGAAAGAGTTGGTCTATCGTCGTTCGTTTGACGTTCCTTCTTCTTGGAAAGGGAAAAAGGTACTTCTGCATTTTGGAGCAGTCGACTGGAAAACTGATGTATGGGTAAATGATGTAAAGGTAGGTAGCCATACCGGAGGATTTACTCCTTTCTCTTTTGATATTACGGAAGCTTTGCAAAGGAAAAACAATACTCTACTGGTAAAGGTGTGGGACCCGACAGATAAGGGTTATCAACCAAGAGGAAAGCAGGTATCGCGTCCTGAAGGTATATGGTATACTCCGGTGACCGGAATATGGCAGACGGTCTGGCTGGAACCTGTCAGTGAATCTTATATTCAGGATTTACGCATTACTCCCGATATTGATAATTCCTTGCTTTCTTTGAAAGCCTTGGTAAAAGATGCTACTTCAAAAGATTTGGTAGAGGTAAAAGTTTTTGATGGTCAGCAGCTGGTGGCGCAAGGAAAAAGTATTAATGGAGAGTGTGTACAGGTAGCAATGCCTGAGAATGCAAAATTATGGTCGCCCGAATCTCCTTTCCTTTATACGTTGAAGGTTTCTTTAAAGCAGAACGGAAAACTGGTGGATGAAGTGTCCAGTTATGCAGCTATGCGAAAATATTCTTCCAAACGTGATGCAAACGGTATTGTACGTCTGGAGTTGAATAATAAGCCGTTATTCCAGTTTGGTCCTCTGGATCAGGGCTGGTGGCCGGATGGATTATATACGGCTCCTACGGACGAAGCCTTATTGTATGATATACAGAAGACAAAAGATTTTGGATTTAATATGATTCGCAAACATATTAAAGTAGAGCCTGCACGCTGGTATACCTATTGTGACAAGTTAGGTATTATTGTATGGCAGGATATGCCCAGCGGTGACCGTAACCCGGAATGGCAGAACCGGAAATATTTTGAGGGTACTGAAATGAAGCGAAGCGCAGAGTCGGAAGCTTGTTACCGGAAGGAATGGAAGGAAATAATGGATGCATTGTATTCTTATCCTTGCATTGGCACATGGATTCCATTTAATGAAGCTTGGGGACAGTTCAAAACTCCGGAAATAGTGGAGTGGACCAAACAATATGACCCGACCCGTCTGGTCAATCCAGCCAGTGGAGGTAACCATTACACTTGTGGGGATATGCTGGATTTGCACAACTATCCTGCTCCGGAATTGTATCTGTATGATGCACAGAGAGCTACAGTCTTAGGTGAGTATGGAGGTATTGGCTGGGTAGTACAGGGACATATTTGGGAACCGGACCGTAACTGGGGATATATTCAGTTCAATTCTTCAAAGGAGGTGACAGATGAATACGTGAAATATGCGGAAAAACTTTATGATTTAATACCTCGCGGTTTTTCTGCAGCAGTATATACGCAGACCACAGACGTAGAAGTGGAAGTCAATGGTTTGATGACATACGACCGCAAAGTAATTAAATTGGATGAAAAGCGGGTTCGGGAGATTAACCGTAAACTATGTGAATCTTTAAACAAATAAGGTAAAAAGAGGAGGAGTTGTATCTAAAAAATCCCCTTATCCCAGTTTTGAGTCAAGGGATAAGGGGATTTTCATATATAAGACCGAAGATTATTATCTTACTTGGATAACCAGATAACGTGATACGCTCCAGAATTCGTTCGGATTATTGATTTTCAGAGTCAGCTGACCTTTGTCATCTTTAACAAGTTCGTATGAACTCTGTGGGTGGGTAGTCAGCAATTCTGCTCGTTTGGAGTACAGCTTGATTTCTTTTTCTTTACGAATATCAATCTGTGTAAAGTAATCTTTGTTGAAATCATTGTCTTTCAGTACGTCACCCTTCTTCAAAATCTTCTGGTCTTTCAACTCAGATTTAGTGCCGAATACATACCAGGCTGTGTTGAGGGCTTTGTCCTGAGCTTCTACAGTCTTGGTTTTTGCTTCATTTTCTGCGCTCAGCTCGTCTACGTTCTTATTCAAGTCCATAACAGCTTCATCCAACTCTGCAATGCGGATGTTCTTTGCAGCCAATTCAGCTTGCAGGGTTTCAATCTGCTGCTGTTTGGCAGCCAGTTCAGCAGTGAGGTTCTTTACAGCTTTTTTCAGCTGTGCAGACTGGTATTTGCTGTTTTTCAGTTGCTCTTCCAATTTGGCAATCTGTTCGCGGTTTGATTTCAGCTTTTCACTGATAAAGCGGATGTCTTCTTTTATCTTATCGGCAGCCGACTGGCTTTCTAATGTGCCTTCTTTCAAGTCTACACGGTTTTCAGCTTCGTTGATTTCGCGGAATCCTTCTTGAATTTCATTGAAGGCTCCCATGATTTCGTCCAGTTCTGTGTCGCGGTTAGAGAGTTCAAGCATCAGTGAATCGTTCTGAGCTTGTAAAGTGCTTTTGTTCTGGCCTGAGTTATTACATGCTGTCAGCAGAGCGGCAGCACATAAAGCAGATAAAACAACCTTTCTCATAGTTTTTGAATTTAGAATTATAATTTAGTTTTCTTTGCCTCCTAATATAATAACAATTTCTCCTCTGGGTTCAGTTTCTGTGAAGTGTGCAATAACTTCCTGAAGGGTTCCTCTGACGCTTTCTTCATGTATCTTGGAAATTTCCCGACATACGGAACCCGGGCGGTCTGCTCCAAAAATTTCCGCAAACTGGGTCAGCGTTTTTAGCAGACGGTAAGGAGATTCGTAGAAAATCATGGTACGGGTTTCTTCTTTCAGGGCATTCAGCCGTGTCATGCGACCTTTTTTCTGAGGGAGGAAACCTTCAAAACAGAAACGCTCATCCGGAAGTCCTGATGAGACCAGTGCCGGTACAAAGGCCGTAGCTCCAGGCAGGCATTGTACTTCGATGCCGTTTCTTACACATTCTCTTACCACAAGGAAACCGGGGTCGGAAATTCCGGGAGTGCCGGCATCTGAGATTAAGGCTACCGTCTGACCTCCTTTTATGCGGTTGACAATGCTTTCCACCGTCTGATGTTCATTGAACTTGTGGTGTGACTGCATTGCATTCTTGATTTCATAATGTTTCAAGAGGATACCCGATGTACGTGTATCTTCAGCTAATATCAAATCCGCTTCTTTCAATATGCGGATAGCTCGAAAAGTCATGTCTTCCATATTACCTACCGGAGTAGGTACGACATATAGTTTTCCCATACTTTGTACTTCATGTTATAAAAGCAAAGGTAAAAAGTTTTCGTATTTACGTGTTCGATTTGTCAAACATTTAACAGAAGTTTTCTCTTTACATGCTGTTTTCGTCCCTATTAATAAAAATACGTCGATTTTTCGTGGATTTCGATTCGTCGTTGTAATTTTGCAATTGTTTTTATGTAATGAAAGAAAATATGGTAGTATATTCAGAAGATCATCGAGAGGAGACCTGCCGCAGAGGAAGGATTGAAGTGATATGTGGTTCTATGTTTTCCGGTAAAACGGAAGAGTTGATACGGCGTTTGCGCAGGGCTACTTTTGCGCATCAGCGTGTAGAGATATTCAAGCCGTCTATCGATACCCGTTATTCAGAGGAAGAAGTAGTGTCACACGATAATAACAGTATCAAATCTACTCCGATTGACTCTTCCGCCAGTATCCTTTTGTTTACTTCGGAGATAGATGTGGTAGGTATTGATGAGGCTCAGTTTTTTGATGATGGATTACCCGAAGTGTGTAACGAACTGGCCAATCGCGGCGTGCGGGTTATTATCGCAGGGCTTGATATGGATTTTAAAGGAGTTCCGTTTGGGCCGATTCCTGCATTATGTGCCATTGCAGACGAAGTAACTAAGGTGCATGCCATTTGTGTGAAGTGTGGCAACTTGGCCTATGTTTCGCATCGTACCGTGCTTAATGATAAGAGGGTGTTGCTGGGTGAAAAGGAAGAATACGAACCTTTGTGCCGTTGCTGTTATCAGAAAGCGTTAAAAGAAGATGTGTCTAAGTAGTTGATAATTAGGTTATGTTTAAATTTATTGAAAAAATATTCCAATAATATTTGGTAGTTACTATAAAAACATCTACCTTTGCACTCGCAATCGGGAAATAACCGATGCAACAAAGGATTGATTCGCTAGCTCAGCAGGTAGAGCACAACACTTTTAATGTTGGGGTCCTGGGTTCGAGCCCCAGGCGGATCACTGAAAGACAAGTCAAAACAAGACTTAAAGAAGACAACTCCTACAATATCAAAGTATTGAAGGAGTTTTTTCTTTGTATATGTCCGTGACCAAAGACACCAAAAGGTCACGAAAAGACACACTTCTATGACCAATTCGTGACCAATACAAAAGCATGGAAAAATAGGTCACGGAATGTCCCAAAATGGCTAATCTCTGTCCATATTTGTCTACCCTGCAAATATCTCATTTACAATCAATAAAATTAATTTTGCAACAAAAAAAATGAGATTATGAGGACTACTTTCAAGCTCCTATTTTTCGTCAAGCGAAATGCAGCGAAGAAGAACGGTAATGCACCAATTATCGCGCGTATCACCATCGACCAAATTGTGTCGCAGTTCAACACACAAATGGAAATAAACCCTGCCAACTGGAATGTCAGTACAGGAAAAGCTTCCGGTAGAAGTGCAGAAGCTGCAAGTATCAATTCAATGTTAGACAGCATCCGCAGTACCGTACACCAACATTACCATGCTCTATTGGAGCAAGACGGTTATGTGACCTCTGAACGGGTAAAAAATGCCTTTTTAGGTAAGGTTGAACGGGGTAAAACCTTAATTGAGTTCTTTGAGATGCACAACGAGCAATATCTTCAAAAGGTAAAGATGAACACTTCCGACAAGACATATTCACGTTATGAGCTGACAAAGAAACGCCTTATCGAGTTTATGAAGTTCAAGTATTCGGTTTCGGATATGCTTATCAAAGAGATAAATGTCGTGTTCATTGATAATTTCCTGTTGTTCATCAAAAATCATCATGGATGCAGCCACAACACAGCGATGAAGTTTATACAGCGTTTCCGCACGATTATAAACTTTGCCAAGAATACAGGGCTGGTTACTGCTGATCCTTTTGGGAATTATAGGGTTAAGTTTGAGCAAACCGACAGGGATTATCTGACGATGGAAGAGATAACCACCATCTACAACAAGAAGTTTGCTTCTAAAAGGCTGGAACAGGTACGGGATTTATTTGTTTTCAGTTGCTACACGGCTCTCTCGTACATTGATGTATGCGAACTTACCCAAGAAAACATTCGCACCGCATTTGATGGTAATCTTTGGATTATGACAAAACGCCACAAAACCAATGTTGCATCTAACATCCGACTGCTTGATGTACCCAAAGCTATTCTTGAAAAGTACAAAGACCAGTTACCAAACGGGATGATTTTGCCAATTATAAGTAACCAAAAAGTCAATGAGTACTTGAAAGAAATTGCGTCTATTTGCTCTATAAATAAGAGCCTTACATTTCATGTGGCACGTCATTCGTGCGCGACTTCTGTCCTGATAGCCAATGGAGTACCGATTGAAACAGTATCTAAAATCTTAGGGCACACCAATATTAGAACTACTCAAATCTATGCGAGGATAACTGATGTAAAGGTAAGCAATGATATGGAATTATTAGCGAAGAAGTTAGATATTGCTAAATGAATTTCACTATCTATCTTTTTTTATCTACTTTTGCTTAAAATACAGTATAGAGAAGATGATAGAAGATTTTGAAATAGAACAAAATGAAAACGGGAAAATAGTAGATTTTCTCTCAAAACAATTACTAGAGCCACATGCAGAAGAATTCGTAAGACAAAAATTCTTACGAATTCTTCATTATGAATATCAATACCCTAAAGAAGTACTTGCTAAGGAAGTTCCAATATATTACGGTTCAAAAGAATTAAAAGATAAAGATTCTAACCCTGTTCGTGCAGACATTGTCATTTACGCTTCAGCAAAAGCCTGTAAACAGAGGAATCAAGGACAAATTGAGCTTGTTATTGAATGCAAAGCCCCAAATGAAGAAGAAGGGTACAATCAATTAGTTTCATATATTTTTAATACAAGTGCTAATGGTGGAGTATGGTTTAACGGTGATGCAATTAAATATTATCGCAGGACTAGCATACCGATCAATAATCTAATTGACTGGACGGGTATTCCTAGAAAAGATGAGGCATGGGACGCATTAGGGAGAAGAAAGAAGGAAGACCTCCGTCGTCCCAAAGACATAAAAGGCTTGTTAAGAAGATGCCACAACAAATTGCATGGAAGAGGTGTTGATGGAGAGGAAGAAGACTTAACTATGGATATGGTTAGGTTAATTCTCGCAAAAGCAATGGATGAAGAGCAAAGTGGAGATTTACCTGAATTCTATTGTACTCCTGAAGAGTACCAATCACATGAAGGACAGGCAGTTGTTGCCGATAGAATACAAGCTTTATTTAGTAAAGTTGTGAAACAGAACCCTGATGTATTTAGTGAACATGAAAAAATATCAGTTGGTAATAGGTCTATTTGTGATGTTGTTAATGAGCTGCAATATTATCGTATGCTTAGTGATTTACATGAATCCGAAGATTGGGATATAATGGGGCATGCATATGAGCAATACACAGCCACCTATTTAAAAAGGAGCAAAGGACAGTTCTTTACCAATAGATTAGTTGTTGATTTTATGGCACAACTTATAGATCCACAATATACAGATATTATTTTAGATCCAGCAGGAGGTTCTGGAGGATTTCTGACAGGTGCTATGAGATATGTTAGAAAGAAAATTCTGTCAAGTCAAGGAACTGCACTCTCTAAGCAACGACAATTGGACAAATTAAGAACTCGATTATTTTTAGTAGAAATCAGCAAACGTTTAGTAAAAATCGCAAAAACTGCAATGATTTTAAATGGCGACGGTCACGCTGGAATGACGCAAGGAGACAGTTTAGGTCCCTATGAAAAATTGAGTGACAATGTTTTAAGATTAGCAGGAAGAGGTAAGCCAAATGTTATTTTAACCAATCCTCCTTTTGCTGGTGTTGGTGATGGCAGGATCACAGATCCCAAAATTCTTGATAGTTTTTATTCTGGAATAAAATGGACGACTAGAAATGGTGAATATCAATCAACAGGAGAACGCAATTCTGAAGGTGTCCCACCTGAAATGCTATTTTTTGAACGCTGCTTAGATTGGCTAGCTCCTGGAGGAAAACTGGGGATAGTTATGCCTAAGAGTTTTCTTGATACACAGACATATTATCCAGTAAGAAAATTATTATTAGAGAAATTTAAATTATTAGCAGTTGTAAATTGCCATAAGGATACATTCCAACCTCATACAGGAGTGCGTACTTGCCTAATATTTGTTCAAAAACCAGAAACCGATGAAATAATA
>ENA-OPKA01000146-OPKA01000146.1-human-gut-metagenome-genome-assembly--contig:-NODE-146-length-12906-cov-3.036184_pt1 | contig 12906 bp, 11 predicted proteins | sample MGYA00241777_ERZ501679 | MGnify/ENA primary metagenome ERZ501679 (study PRJEB25962, sample SAMEA2042206) | human gut metagenome | biome: human gut; feature: human-associated habitat; material: faeces... | reverse complement strand
CCGCTGTCGCCCCAGCCATTGTCTTCCTCTGAAGCTGTACCCCATCCTCCGTCTGATGCCATTGCGCCCCAAGAGTCAGCGTTTGTGGCCATACTGCCCCATCCGTTTGCATTGCTTGATGCGTTGTCGCCCCAGCCGGTCTCTCCGTCAGCGGGTATGTTCAGTGCCAGGTCTGACGCACACACATCCAGTCCATAGCCTACCACCGGGCTAAGGCCGTTCTTCAAGTCGTTCCATATTTGGCTGTATTGATTGACAAGACTGACATTCATTGATGATGGATATGACCATTTCAGCATAGTAGGCACACAGCCGTCGGTATAAAGCTGGGCGTATATGTGAAGCATCAGCGAACGGAGAAAGGCTTTTTTGTTTGCTATGTCACCGTCGGATGTAGTCCATTTCATGTTGTGTACCAAGTGGATTTGGCCTATGTCGGCACATTTTAGAAGTATGCGGTTGTCTGTTACATTATCTACAGGCAGCAGGCTCGGGTCGAAGCATGGCATTCCGCCGGACACTTCGCGTGCCGTAACGTTGAAATCGCCAGTCACCAAACGGCGTTGGTCGTTGAGTGTTAGTATGCTTTTTATGGAATTGCCCTCAATTTCTTTTGCTTGAAAGAAAAACAAGTCACGCTCCTTGCAGGCCGATACCCGGCCGGCTTGCAGCAGTGATATACGGTGGTTTTTGAACTTTATGCCGTGAGGGATGTTGTTCGCCATGTATGCAACAGATGTGTTTGTGCTTCCGAAGTCAATACCGACAGTAGCTTTTACCAGCTGCCGTCCCAATCCAAGCTCGTTCTTCGGTATGTTTTCGCTGTCAGACATGGTATAGCGTATTACCAAATAGCCGCTTTCTTTATTGCCGGCAGAAAGTTTTACGCCCTTGAACGGCAGGTTGCTCTCATATATTTCATATTTATAGTTGTTGTCAGATACCCTGTTGTCAGAAACCACATGGAATTTGGCTTCAAGTCCCGTTTCGCGTTTTGTCCTTTCCGATATCTTGACTTTTCCGTCGTGAGCCAATACTACAGGCTCTTTTGTCTCTTCATCAACGATAATGCGGAAATCGTTGTCCTTGGAAGTTCCTACTATCGGTACGGCCTTGAACGGACAATTCTGAGATACCGTGTTGTGTGGCAGTTCGGAATACAGGAAGTATCTGTTCCAATTGTCGGATATGAAGTTAGGCCACAACATTATGTCTTTATTGGATATGCGGTCCTTTTTTACTGTATAGCTTTCTTTAAGAGACTTCTGCCGTTTGCTGTTGGTCGTCAGTTGCAGTACGACTTCCAGATTGTCTATGGGTGCGTCTTGGTCGTACACTGCAACTAATTTTGAAGGAATGTCGTTGCTGTTATCGCTGTCCACTCCTGTCAGGGCGCCTATGTTTTTGCCGAATACATTAAGCCCCAAAGGTGTTATAGGTAAAGCAAAATACGCAAACTCGTTGTCTTTTCCTTTTATCTGGGCTTTCAATACGTATACTGGCTGTTCGGCAAGCAAGGACGGATTTCTCGTTATTTCGCTGTTGCTGAAATCAATTCTTGCAATCTCTGAGTTTTTTGGCAGCAGGATGTCTTTCGGGTCGAAGAAAATCTTGTTGTCTGGAGCTGAAGACTCGTCGTCGTAAATTATGCCTTCAAGGCCATAAAGTTTTGACGAGTAGTTGAACACGAGGTTATAAGGCTCGGAAAACTTCTGTACAGGCGGTATGCTCTTTGCGTCGAGATCATAATTGTGGCTTGTGCAATATTTCTTGATTTCGTCTTTCCATGTCCTTATATTGCCCTGTACGGTTGAGTAATTTGGCCTTATGTCCTCGTCAAGCTCCTTGTAATATTTTTCCAGGTTGTTTATCTGGTTCTCAATGCGTTCGACATAGGCGAGAAGTGAAAGCGCTTCGTCTTGTTCAAGACGGTTTTTCAATGGATCCGTGAACTTGCCTGTTGCAGAATTTACGAACGGATGTTGAGTTTTCACTTTGTAGCTTGGCGAGGTGAACAGCAGTGACTCCGGTGATGTTGCTCCGACAACGTTGCGTTCTTCCTCGCGGTCGCCTCCGTACATTATCACGTCAATAAAAGGGTCATTATTCCCTATTGCCGAAGGCCCTTGCATGGCCCATAATCCTTTTCTCTCGAAAAGCATATTGCCAAACGCCCCTTTAGGTTCGTACAAGTTCTCAGTGCCGATAATGTCTTTGCCGTCTGAATATGCCAATTTGATGCGACGTACTTCAATTCTTGAATAATCAAGGGCTATGCAGGCTATGAATCCACGCCATTCATCGACAAGATTGCTGTAAAAATCCATAAGTCCACCTGACTGTCCGCGTTCGTCTGGGGATTTCTGGATATAATCTATTGCCAGTTTGAAAAGATTTGCTCGGGCAAAAACGGTCGGCATTCCGGAAACGACAGAAGACAAGTCGCTGTCTGAATCCAATGCAGGTGTTTTGATGTCGCGTGTGAGTATAGGCATGTGGGTCGTTATATCTTCCCATTTGTTTCCTACACCTTGTGGAGTGGACTTGGCTTCCACATCTATGACTATTGCTTTATAATCGGGCATATTGTCAGAAATTTTGTGCTATTTTTATAGCGTTATACATAAGTGCAAGCAGTTTTTCCTTACGTGTGTTAGCTTTTTGTGAAGCTTTTGGCGATGCTTCCTTGTTGTTTGTCAAATTGCTGAAGAACTTTTCAATGCGTGCCCCTATTATAGGTTTTTCCCACTTGTGCTTCTCGTCTTCAAAAATGTCTCCCGGGTCAACTTTCATGATTGATGAGGCTTTCATGTCAAAGGCATTACTCTTGAATATGAATTTTCCAGGTTGTACAGACTTGTAAATCTGGTATATCCAGCCTAATTTCAGAATATTGCCATTTTCGAAGCTGTAAGCGAAAAATTGGAAGTACCTGTCTATTTCTTTCAGCTGGTCGAGAGTTATGTCGTCATATTCTTTTATGTCATGCTTCTTTAGGCGTTCTATCAGTTGTTTTGTTCCTTCACTGTTTCTTGCTCCTTCGCAGAATCCGAGAATTATGTGTGCGAATGAGAAGAACGCGCCCAGTTTCATTTCTAATTTTTCTCCGTCATTCCCAAGAAAATCCGCACCTGTAAAATTGAAACAATTATTTATGAACGGAGCTGACCTATATAAATAGGTGGCTTTGGCATTGTCCATCAAATTGTCATCTAGATTGAAAAAATTGTATGCAGCGGAAGCGCACAGCAATTCGACTACATGACAATTGTTTTTCTGACCGGCTCCGCCAGTTTCCGTCTTTACAGCGTTTTCTCCGTTTTCGTCAAGAGGTTTGCATTCCAATGGCCAGCCTATCAAATATAAGTGACGGTAACATGTTTTCACGGTAGGGTCACTTTGGTAGAACTGTAAAGCCGCCTGGCTGTTGAGCGCGAAGAAATTGGAGTCGGCTATCACTTTCTCATTATCGCGTTCAGTTTGCGAAGGTTTGCGGAAGCTAAAGTATTCAGTCAGCAATGTTGAGCCGAACTTTACCTGCTTAAGGTCTAATGTGCTGTGCCCGTCGAGAGTCTTTATGGCATCGCGGAAGGCCACAGGTATTATTGGAATTGACGATGCTCCTGTGCCGCCGAATACGGAACCGAAGACGAAAATCCTCGCATTATCAGAACTTTCAAGAAGCTTCAGGAGAAATTTGCGAAGCGATTTTTCTTCGTCCATTAGGTTTTCGTCACCGTTCCGCATTTTACGTGCGGCTTCAACAATACCGTGGTACATGAGGAAGCTTCCAAGGTGTGTTTGGGCGCGGTAGCCGTGGTCAAGGTTGAAATCTTGCACAGTGTCACGTTCCAAAAAAAGATCGCTCAAAGCTTGGTTGTCCCGTGTCTCCTCCGGATTCCCTACGGACAGGCGTGCAAGATTTGAATAAGTGCTACGCGTACTTTGGCTGTAATCGGTGAAAAACTTGTATAAGTTCAGCTTTGCGGAGAAAAAGGTGTCCGCATTAGGTGTTCCGCCGTCAATGTTTGCCGGATCGTTTGATTTTATGTGGTTGTATGTGTCAATTAGCTGTTCCACCCGTCCTTTGTTGCCATTAGTACGATCGGTGTCAAGGGTTAGTATGTCTATCTCTTCGTTGTCGAACATGCCGATGGCACAAAGGTGTACAAACGATTCCAGACATCTCATTCCTGTACCACCTATAGCAACTATGAATTTTTTGTCTGCCATGATTGATTGTTGTTGTCAGTTAAAACCAGTTGCCTATCTTACCGTGCTTATTTATTTTTGAAAGTATGAAGCCAAGAAGGACGTAAACGACAAACGACGCTCCTGATGCTATGCACATGGCCGTCATATACGACTCTTGCTTCGTTGGCACTTTAATCCCTGAATAAATAAATGCATAACAGAAAATGAAAGTTAGCACGATGGTGAACACGCTGATTATCCAGAATAACACCTTGCGCGTTTTACAGTCCGTGTTGTCGGCGCGGAACCTTATCATTACTGACCAGATGGCTGCTATTGCCAACAATACTATTGCTACCGAAATTCCGATTATATATGCAGATGCTGTCATAATAAATGTTTTTTATGTTTTATTTTGTGATTTAATTAGAATGTTATTTGCTGTCTCTCATGAAGAAAGTATAAATTGTCTTGCCTTTGGGGTTTACTTCCTGCAATGTGTTGCGTACAGCTTGCTCAAGACTATTGTTGCCGGGCCATGAAAACAGTTGGCTTACAATGTCGTATTTTGGGGAGCACTCCTCTATAACGACATCCACCCTTAACAGGTCTGATGGCGAGACGGCCGGATTTGTCCCTGTAAAATCGTCGTCAAAGTTTATATTCAATGTGGAGACACCGTCTTTTATAGAACCTGTATATTCAAGCATGTCTTCCACCTCCGTTGTTCCTCCTCTACCTTTAGTATAGTCGTATTCGGGAAGCAGCTTCCCGTTTTCGTCAACGTTTACGGTCTTGTCTTTTGTGTATTCATAATATCCTGCGTATTTGGTGAAGTCGGCCTGCATGTTGGTTACTTTCACGTCGAGTTCAGTTACGTTATATCCGCTTAACGATGTAAGATCGGCCTTAGGCCCTGTTATCAGGTCGGTGTATTGCGGCGTGTTTCCTGGCTGGGCCAAGTCTTTGGCGTTCTTTACAATGTCAGTCCAGCTTGCGTTAAACGGATAATATTCCGCTTGGTAACTTTCAAATTTGGTGAAGCAGTCGCCTTTGCCGCTCTCGTCGGTGCAACTCACTATGTCTTCACCAGTCGAAGCGTCGTGATAACAACCTCCTTTTGTTGTTGAAGGGTAGGTGTATTCAATTCTGACGTTGTTGGATGTAAGGTTGAAACGTTTGTAATCGGCCTCTTGACCGTCAAACGCATCTTCTATCTCTTTTAACAAGGCGTGGCTCCCCGAGTCGAAAACGGTGAAATACAGATGTTTAGGCTTACCGTTTTCTACATAATCCGTTACAAAGAATGTTATGTCCTTGTTGCTTTTCAGCCATTTTACAAAATATTGCTTTGCATAATTCTGTTGCTGTATCACCCCATTTGAGTATTCTTCAAAATCGGTTATAAAAAATGCGCTGACACCTTTGTCCACTATGTCTTTCAGGGTTTCTTCTATCGGTGCAACTTTTGCATAAGATGCAGGGTTGAGAATGTAGTTGTAAAGTTCTGTCTGGTTAGTTTCGAGTTTTGTAATCGCTCCGTCTTTCAGGGCATATACATTCTGGCAGTTCTTATTGCCAGTAATCTTGTTTATCACGCTTTTCAGCTTTTCTTTTGTTGACAGGTCGCCGTATGCGGCAAGCATTCCGTCAGACAAGTCAAAATAAGCGTTATAGCCTTTTGACGCTTCATCGGCATTGGCATGATACTTCAAATAATTGCCGAGCACCTCCGGAATGGGGGATGGTGGGGTGGTCTTTGTACATGAACACAAAAATGCCGCGAAAAAGCATAATGCCAGTTTTAGAATTTTCTTTGTCATAAAAATAATATTTTTGTTAATTAATTCCTATACTGAAACATAAGTGCGAAAATGGAATTTATCAGCCATAAGAGCCTTTCCAAAAGGGATTGATCGTTATTGATAGGAGCAAAGACGTCTTTCATATAAATTCAATAGGTACGTGTACTCCGGCCTCAATACGTTGTTGGATGAAGTCTGTTTGTTTTTCATTGCCGTCATAATTCTGCCCGTTCGTACCCAAAAACGGATGATTATTTTGTGTTAATTCAGGATTAGGATGACGGCATAAAAAAAAGCGTGGGTACTTCTGCTGCCCGTCCCACGTCTAAAGGCTCTCGCATTGCCCGATATTGAAGAACGGACAACGCTATAGCCCACGCCGATATGAAAGTATATAACCTTTCCTTCTGCTGCTTGTAAGGCATATCTTCTCAAAATATGCTCGAAGCAAACAAAAGGCGTGATATAAATTCACATCCCGGGGCGCTCACGTTGTCTTGCGCTCTGACAATATCGTTTGAATTTGCGAGATTCTTAGACGTCAAAGACAAGACGTTTGCAAACGCCTTTTTAACATGTCGTGTCTCAACCCCACCCTAACGACTCCATGTCAGGAGTCATCGGCGTGTGCTAAAACGGTGGTAAAGTTAGATATTTTTTTTGAAAATGACAAATTAAGCAACAAAAATTTTTTCTTTAATGATAATCTTTCATTAACAGTAATGATTAAGTTAATAATGATGGAAGGCATATACGGCTTGTTATTTACATAAGCGTCTAAGTTTCTTTTGAAATTATAATCTCGTATTTATATTTTACTGTGCCACATTTGTACACAATTTTTCTAATTCTATATATTTTCTTTTCTCAGCAAATATTCCTCGTATGTCACGGCTTTTCGCTTTGCCGTCTGCCATGTGCGTTCACGCACCGTTTGTCAATATTGCTCGAAACCCCTTGCACGTTCTTTGAGGAAATCACGCAGTCCACGTATAATGACAGAAGGCGCGAAATAGCTGTAAAACTGGCCGTACCTGCCTGCGCTGAAACGATAGAAGAACAACAAAAGTTCGTCTGTCTTCAGGTAATAAAACTCAGTGACGATGATTTTCGCGGTCTTGGCGAGCTGGTGCCTGCCAGCCTGTCCCTTCAGACCTTCAAAATCGCCAAGCTCATAAAGTTGGGGAACAAACGTCTAAGTTCGTCATACTTTTTCCTCGCCGTCGGAATCGCATTTGGCGATAAGCTCTTCCGTGAGGCTTGTCGCATCGTTCCTTGAGCATTCTCTCTCTTTGGATATTGTATCGGCGTTCCGTTTATATTTTCCATAAGTCGTTGGCATTATCTGTTCTGTTTCCCCATGTGCGGCTGGCAAGAAAATTGCAGAAATTCTTGCGGTATTTCGGGTCGGGACGTACCGCGACGTATCGAGACACATAGTCAAGTATTGCTTCACGCTCCTCGTCAGACCATTCGTTCCATTGCTTTTCAAGCTATATTTTGTTGCCTACCGGATTGCCGTACATTGCCCATACACGGTCAAAGGAACGGTCTATTTGGGATGTTTTGTCGTGTTCGGACTGACTGGCTATATCTTCTTGAACAATTATTTTCTGGTTTTCAAGAGTATTATTAATTAATTTTTTCTTCTTTAAAATTACTATTAGATGCATCCGCTTGCGGCGCAACCGTTCTGTTCCGTTGGGATGTGTTGTATGCGATGGCAAGCGACCGCCTTCAGCGGCTTCCGCATTGCTGATGCTGACAGCGAAACTCTTAATCTTTCTGCCCATACACTTTTCCATTCAATAAGTCAAGAACATCAGAATATTTGTACATCACCCTGCGCTGCCCAACTTTCTTTGAACGTAAGATGCCTGCCTTGTTCCATCGCCACAACGTGCTAAGGTCAACGTGCAACAGTCGTGCGGCCTCGTCCCGTGTTATAAATCTTTCCTTGTCAGGCAATGTTGCGTTACTTTTTTCGCTGTTAAGAGCATCGTAGTTTTTCAGTGCGATGTTGCCTTTCACGACCTTGCTAATTAGCTCGTCAAGGTCTGTCTTCATAATGACGACCAATTGAGTTCCAAAAGGTGCTTTTTCGTCTTCCATTTTACCATGTTTTGTTTTGTAATACATCATCTTTTATAAATATCCTTTTGACTGGCGTTGTTTCCGCCTTGCAGAAGGCGGTTTTCATTGTAAAGCCGTCAATGCAAAGATATTTATCCCAATGTTAACGTGAGTTCGGTATAATAATCTTATGCAATAAGCCTGCTTTTATCAATGATGTCAATATTGAGTGACGGTTTCTTAGGAAGCAGGTTGTATGCGATAAGCCCTGCAATCAGGTTGGAAGCAAAGCCGTCAATGCTGCGGTGCCTTGTATGTTCAATGTAGCATACGTTCTTGAGTTCGTCGTTTACTGTTTCAATGATCGCCCTTTTCCGCAGCAGGATTTTGTCGTGCAGGTCCATGAGCGAGTTCTTCATGTTCTTCTTGAGTTTGGTCACAAGGTGTATGTCGTCAATGAAAAGCCTTTCAAAAAGCTCCTGGCTTATGTATCCCCTGTCGGCAAAAATCTTGCCGAAAAGCCTTTGCGTAAAGTCCTTGTCCTTCAATGGCTCACGGTCGTCCACGTTCCCGGGCGTGAGCGTCCATTGTATTATCTCGCCACGGTCGTTTATCACTATATGCAGCTTGAACCCGTAGAACCATCCCATCGTACACTTGCCCTTGGCAGCCCATCCCTTCATCGTCCTGTGGCTGTGCGCACGCTTTATATTGCATGACTTCAACGGTGTGGAGTCGATAATGGATATTCCCGTACATTTACCCAACGCACATGTCTGCAGGAACAGCAAAAGATGGAGTCCTACCTTGGCCTGACGTTCTACGAAGCGGTTGTACGACAGGCGGTGTGGAAACTCCTTGCGCATATGGTTGCACACGTAACCGAGGTAGAACGACTTGAGGTCGCGCTGGCGCATGGTATGGAAGAGTACGAGAATGGTCATCACCTCGCTGTCGGACATGAGGCACGGGCGGTTGCGGCGGCGTTTGCCGCAGGTGTCAAGCGTGTGTTTTTTCAGTTCAGGAGTAAAATATTTGCAGAACTCATCGAGAATACAGAAAATTTCTATTAAATTTGCATCAGTCATGGGAATGGATGTTTTTATGTAACTTATTGATTGTCAGCTATAAAGGTACTAAAAATATCTCATTCCCACAACTTTTTCAATCGTTTTCTTATACCGAACTCACGTTATTTTACGTACCGTACGGACTGTTGTCGATGTAGCACCGGATCCAAGTCCATGCACGTAGATGGCAATAGGCTTTACATCGTTCTTATTAATGAATGTTGTACACATATTAGTATGATTTACTTCAATACATTGCAAAACTATCCTCTGCATGTCTCACTTTTATATACAGCAATGGAATTATTTCTGCTTGTATCGCAGATTGAGCCAGCAACATCCTATCTTTGCGGACGAAAGAAACATTAGAAATGAAAATATTGCATATTTCAGACACGCATGGCTGTCACAGACGGTTGCACGATTTGCCGCAAGCTGACATCATCGTGCATTCAGGTGACTTTACCATGAACGGCAGCGAACAGGAAGCGTTAGATTTCATGAATTGGTTCTGCGACCTTCCTTATCTGCAAAAGATATTTATCTGCGGTAACCACGATGAATACCTGTATGGTGCCACTATTGACGGACTTGATGGCAATGTGCATTATCTGTGCAATTCCGGTGTAGAAATCGAAGGCCTGAAATTCTATGGTGTTCCGATGTTCATGGGCGACTGCATTAGTGACCGCCAAATCAAACATTATGCAAATATCCCTGATGATACGGACATTCTCATTACCCATACGCCGCCTTTCGGCATCCTCGACTTTGACGACAATATCAATTACGGCTCGGAAGAACTCCTTGGTCGTATTTCGGTTGTCCAACCTCGGCTACATCTTTTCGGACATATCCATGCCCAATATGGAATGACTATCCTTAATGGGATAACCTTTTCAAATGGAGCAGTCATGAATGCTGATTATACAAATTTTAGAAAACCGAGTCTTATAGAAATTTAAACCAAACAAGTATTACAGTGGAAACAACACTTTATTCTACATTCTTAGATGACAAAGAAATTACCTGCCAGATTTACGAGATGCTAGCAAATGACGTTTTAGGCAAAGAACAATTAGAAAAGATAAAGTTGCGATATGATGATATGTACCGCAATTTCTTCAGTTATTCAAAAGAAGAAGCCGTGAAATTGATAAAATCGGGAACAGAAGCCTGTGTCTGGGAATTTAGTAAAGGAGTTGAACCATTCACTCCTAAGGGTTGGAACCGTTATTATGAAGACACTATTACCGTGCCTATACCTATAACCCATCCAGATTTCAAGGATTTGACTACACGCACAGAAAAACGTGGAGCGATAGGCCTTGACCTTCCTACATGGTTCAACCTAAAAAATACTGACAAGCGGATTATGCTTGTGGCACAAGACCCACTGCGAGGCAATACATGGTATTCCGATGTTGATAAATTCCCAAAGGGAAAGACCGGGTGCAAAGAAGATTATATCTGCATAGACGCGTTGGTGGCTTCTCCGTTTGGACTGCATGGTAAAAGTTGGAGGGATAAAAAGAATGGAGGTGGCAGAATGGCATTGCTTGTTGAAAAACTTATTGAACACGGTTATGGCGTTTACCTTACCGATTGCAGGAAATATTTTGTATATGACCATAAGGAGTCGGACATTTATTCTTTGAAGAAAAAGACTATCTATAAAAGAATATTGGAAAAAGAAATTAGCATAATACGACCTAGCTGCATTGTCGCAATGGGCAATCAGGCATATTCTTACTGCAAAGAACTTCTTGGCAATGATCCAAGAGTCAAATATGCACCTCATTTTTCCGGAACGGCAACATGGAAAGCGAAAGATTTTTTCGACATACCCCTAAAACAGAAAATTTCGATAGAAGAACTTGCAGAAAAATATATGAAATCATTAGTGTCCACTAAAAAATCATAGAAGTTCTTTGAAATAATTGAAATTCAATTTGTTATAGGAGATTTTGGGGAGAACGGATTTGAATTTACTTTTGTGGTAATTTTCAGACCGTTATGCATAAAGACCCATATATTTTTGCCCAATTAGTTAAGTTTCTTGACCGAAGTAAATTCAATCGTATCGTTACAAAGTATGAAGGCGATAAATATATCAAAAGCTATACCTGTTGGAATCAACTACTTACGATGATGTTCGGTCAACTATCCAATCGAGAGAGTCTCAGAGATTTGATTGTGGCTATGGAAGCTCATGCTGGAAAACTTTACCATCTCGGAATCGGGAAGTCTGTAACTCGGAGCAATCTTAGTAAGGCTAATGAGCAACGTAACTACCGCATCTTCGAAGAGTACGCAACATTCATGATTGCCGAGGCCCGCAAGCGTAGAATCAATAAAATATTCGAACTTGACGGTCATGTTTATGCATTTGACTCTACAACGATTGATCTGTGCCTGTCAGTGTTTGAGTGGGCTAAATTTCGCAAACATAAAGGCGGAATAAAGTTGCATACGCTCTATGATATTGAATCGGAAATACCTGCATTTGTGCATATTACATCTGCCAATATTCACGATTCAAAGGCTATGTCTGAGATTCCATACGAATCAGGAGCGCATTACATATTCGACCGAGGGTATAACGATTTCAGCAACCTTAATACAATAAATCGTATAGGCGCTTTCTTCGTTGTACGAGCCAAAACAAATGTACGGATCAAGCCTAAAACCTGGAAACGAAGATTGCCGGAAGGTGTAGTTTCGGATGTAATCGGATGCTTTACGGTTTATAAAAGTTCTAAGGATTACCCCGAAGAACTTAGAAAACTCATCGTTGAGAATCCTGAAGACGGTACACGATACATCTTTCTGACGAATAATCTTAATGCATCTGCGGAGTTAATATCATCGCTTTATCGAAACAGATGGAGTGTTGAACTGTTCTTCAAATGGATAAAACAACACCTCAGAATTAAGAAGTTTTGGGGAACATCGGAAAACGCTGTACGCATACAAATCTATTGTGCGATAATCACTTACTGCCTAGTAGCAATAGTCCAACACGATATGAAATTAGAACGCAGCATCTATGAAGTTCTCCAAATCCTCGGAATTTCTCTAACCGACAAAACACATCTCTGTGACTTGTTTGACAAATCGAATTTCAAAAATATCAAAGACCGATATGATTCAAGTGAACCGAATTTATTTAATTTTTAACCTTGTCCATTTTTAGTGGACAGTAGTGTACTTTTTTACCTTTTTACTTTTTTACCTTTTTAATCACCTGCCATCTGTAAAGCAGGCAAGTGATGAAGAAATAGACTATTGTCTGCGCCCAAAGCGCCACATACTCTACCCTAACGTCGCCCAACAGAGCGCCCATGGTGTTCATCCTTACGAAGCCGCGTATGCCGAACGTAGAAGGAACAAGCCAGGACATCCACTGCCAGAAAGGCGGAATGGCACTCTGCGGCCACGACACTCCGGAAATGAACAGCAACGGCACAGACGTGAACACAACGATAAGAATGACATTCTCACGATAACGTATTATGCCGGAAAGTATCATAGCAAAGAACACACACGACAAAACGTATGGCAACATGAACCAGAACGTATCGCCGGGACGCAAAAGCGATGTGAAACCGAACATCCGGGGCACAACAAGCGTGACGTAAGCCGCAACCACTGCATACACCATGAAATACGCCAAGGCACGGCCAAGCACAGTGCGGAACACTCCGTCATAATAAGGGTCGTCGGGAAGAAAAGAACCTGTCTTGCTGCGTTCGCGAGCCGTG
>ENA-OPKA01000132-OPKA01000132.1-human-gut-metagenome-genome-assembly--contig:-NODE-132-length-13351-cov-2.277377_pt1 | contig 13351 bp, 7 predicted proteins | sample MGYA00241777_ERZ501679 | MGnify/ENA primary metagenome ERZ501679 (study PRJEB25962, sample SAMEA2042206) | human gut metagenome | biome: human gut; feature: human-associated habitat; material: faeces... | reverse complement strand
AGATAGATGCGGATAAGGGATGCCTCTTCTTCTACACGTACTACTTCAAAATTTGAAAGTATCTCTGATGGCAGTATCAACTGTGCCAATGATAATAGTCCTTGATTATTCATGGTGCAAAGGTATAAATTTTTCTGTAGAATCAAAAAAATTTCCCCTAGATATATCGGGTGAGCCCAGGTTCTGGCTGCAAACATGATGTCAAGAAATGAGGATTCACTATCTCACCACCACCTTGATGCCATCTACGATATAGAGGCCTGGACGAAGGGCAACGGTCTGCTCCTGACCTGCCGTCAGACGAACTTCTGCCATCTTCTGTCCACTGATGTGATATACGCCCACACGTTTGTCGGCATCTGTCTTGATAACCACAGCTCCCTTTTCGCCTCGTACATAAGTACCAGCATCTGTCTTCACTGAAGAGATAGATGATGGTACGCCTGTGACATAGGCTATCAGGGCATTGCCCTTGATCCATTTCCGACCACTACCTGTAACTATATCATAATAGTGTGTACCTATCGTACAATTAGCAAATTCCGAATATTGTTTTGTTGTAAAATCATATGAATTGAAATATACAAGAATAGAATGACTGCCCACCTCATCTGGAGTGACAGTATATTCCACATAGGTAATCGCTCCATTACCTGCAGCCCTTGCCCTATTAGGCTCTATCCAACCTTTATTGGTTTCGGCATTATATGGCACGAAGCAATAATCCAGATAGCCAGGTCCACCAGTATTCCTTACGCCAAACCTTACCACGAGTTTATCGTCTTCAACCAATGGCAATTTACATTTTGCGCTGTAACATATTCCTTCACCAAACTTACCTGGAGTAGCATTACTCTCTGAAGAAACGACTGTGAATTTAGGAGCCGCTGCCGTCGTCAACGTGAAATGCTGACCATTTACGATGGCTGCTTCCTTGTTGGCTACATCCGTTATCCACAGATACTGTTGAGACGAAGATGTTTCCGGTAACTCTATCTGTCGTGTCACCGAACCGCGAGCTGGTATGGTGATATACAGGTCGAAATCTGGCGAACTGGGCTTGGTATTGTCCTTCGTGTTAGTGTAAATGTTCACCAAACCATTGAACTCCATATCCATACTGTTGGTAAATGTTACCGTCAGCGGATTGGTCATACCCTTGTAAAGACCATCTTCGGCTGTTACCGTTGCTGCCAAAGGAGTAGTAACCGGAGTCAGCTTCGTGGCATCAACATTGATGATAAAAGGCTGATTGTTATAGAACGAACAAACATGCCAATTCTTCGTATCAGAACTATAGATAGGATAAATCACATTGATACCCCGAGGGAAAGGATAGTTGATGGTAAGAGTTGGATTATGACCATAAGTACCATAAGTACCTCCATCAGGCTTAACTGCAGGCAATTTCCACAGACCATTATAGTCAGACACACGAGCTATGGTTCCGTTTGCCATCTTTATGCCATAGGCAAAATAACCGGAAAAAGCAGAAGTACTCTGGTTAGAAAAGCAGGTTGTGGCTTCTGCCTGGAAATTCTCTGAGTCATGCGCACGTGTAGTCTTAGTCCAGGTAATACCACAATTGCCACTATAGTTGAGCGACATGATCTGCGGATATGAAGCAAGAGGCTCATCCACCTTGCCATTATCGGGAGCTATACCGATAATCATAGAGCAGTCTCGATTGTAGCCATCCACAGCAGAGCCTGAGCCGGCACCGCCCTTCGTGGGTTGAAGTATCGTCAGGTCGAAGTAACCATCCTGATAGCCTCCCCATCCCCAGTTGATGTGATAAAGACCGTTGCCATCGCTTCCATCGCATACAAACTCGTGACCACCATCCGAAGCCTGACCGCTATAAAGAATGGGGCGCTTTGCCTTCAGCTCATTATCGATCAGCGTCATCCATTGCTGCAAGGTAAAGACTGTACGGGTAAGGTCTTGCATCAAGTCGGCATCATAGCCGAAATAAGTCGCCAAGATGATTGGTGTGACGTTTGCTCCCGACGAAGGACCATAGTTCATCTTCACCGCTGCACCACAATGGTACATCAATTTGGCAACAGCATCAGCTTGCGCAGAGTTGTAATCCGACTTTGAATAATCAGGCAACATATTGTCCCAGTCGTAGGTCGCACCAGAAGATATTTCTGGTATTTGAATTCCATAACTTTTAGCAGTATAAGCCTTAATAGTAGCTTTCAACTCCTTAGGATACTGATAATACATCATCACCTGCGCCATGGCAGTAGCCACACAGCCTGTCACCGAGCGTTTAGTGCCATTAGTGCCTTCATACAACGGACACATATTATTATAAGGTGCCCCCTGGTTCCACTTGATACCACCCAAGAGAGGAGCTACAGCAGCAGAGTTGGCACGCTCAGCACGCCATTGGCGAGCCTCAGCCAATCCTCCTGACACCTGTGCATCACCCTTGAGCAAAGCCTCTACCGTTTCCTGATAAGCCTTCATAAAGCCCACATAGTTGGCTGGCAAATGGTCGGGGTCGTAAGTGCCCTGAGCAGAGTAGCCCACCACTTCCGGCATTCTGTCGTCACCCGACACAATGGTAAATCCCTTGTCCTCGCCATTGGCAAAGACATAATAGCATGTGGCAGAAGGAGAAACAGCAGAAGAAACCGACATGCGGGGAGCCGCCTTTGCTGAAGCCGCTACCTCGGCATCCATCTCTATGCCAAGCATGGCTGCCTGACGTTGAGCTATCGCCTTAGCCTGCTGATAGCTACGCGGACCGGCTATTGCCGAAACCGACAACAACAGCATCAATGACAATAAAAGTAATAAGTCCTTCTTCATAAAAATTCAATGATTTAGTTAGTGAATAGTTTTAAATTTCATCTTTTTATTTGTGCCACAAATATAGCTTATTTTTCACAAACAAACAAGTATTAGAGCCTTAAAAAATGTTCAAGACAAGAAAATCATACCATTTGCTCCTTTTTTTACGTTTTGACACCTTTCTCAAAGCTGCAGTACCGTAGCTTCTTGACTCAACTTTCGCAAATGGGAATGTTTAGAGAAGTTACGGGGGAGTTAAACTGAACGGAGTGACAGCTCCTTTAACTCCCCTCATGCGAAACATGAAATACATATAAAAAAATGAGTATAGATTTGGAAATATGAGATTTTATCCGTATTTTTGCAGCAATTAGACAAAACTATTTAATAACTCTATTAAAAACCCCATTTATTCATGAAGAAACTTTTTAGCTTGGTTTGCACCTGTTTGCTGGCAATGAGCATGCAGGCAGCCGAAACCGACAAGTATGACGCGCTCTATGAGAACCTTCCTTTCCAGATGGAGAAGGTGACACGTCCTCAGTTCCCTGCCAACGAGGTAAACCTGAAGGATTTCGGAGCCGTAGGTGATGGTTCTACCCTTTGCACCGAAGCTTTCAGCAAGGCTATCGAAGCCCTGAGCCAGAAAGGCGGAGGAAAGCTCATCGTGCCACAGGGCGTATGGTTTACAGGCCCCATCACATTGAAGAGCAACATCAACCTGCACATCGAGAAGGGCGGCATTATCCTTTTCTCACCCGATGATGCCCTCTATCCTTTCGTCAAGACATCTTTCGAGGGTCTCGACACACGTCGTTGCCAGTCTCCTATCTCGGGCAACGGACTTACCAACGTGGCTATTACTGGTCAGGGAGCCATCGACGGTAATGGCGAGTACTGGCGCCCTCTGAAAAAGCAGAAGGTAACCGACGCTCAGTGGAAAGCCATCACTTCACGAGGTGGTGCCTACAAGCGCAAGGACTATTGGTTCCCATCAGAAGGCGCTCTCAAGGCTGACAACAGCGCCAATATGAACGTGCCTGCAGAACCTACATCAGAAGAGGGATGGAACGAAATCAAGCGATTCCTCCGCCCTGTCATGGTAAGCTTGGTAAACTGCAAGAATGTTTGGCTCAATGGCGTTATCTTCCAGAACTCTCCTGCCTGGAACATCCATCCATTGATGTGCGAGAACGTGCTCATCGAAGATGTACTGGTACGCAACCCTGCGTATGCACAGAATGGTGACGGTCTTGACCTGGAGTCATGCAAGAACGCACTCATCGTCAATTCTACTTTCGACGTAGGCGACGACGGTATCTGCATCAAGAGCGGTAAAGATGCCGACGGAAGAAAGCGTGGCATTCCTTGCGAGAACGTCATCGTAGACGGATGTACAGTCTTCAAGGGTCATGGCGGATTCGTAGTAGGAAGCGAGATGAGCGGTGGTGTGAAGAACGTGATGGTTACCAACTGCCAGTTCCTCGGTACCGATGTAGGTCTGCGATTCAAGAGCACACGTGGCCGTGGCGGCGTAGTAGAGAACATCTTCATCAAGAATATGTCTATGTTCGACATTCAGACCGACGTAATCACCTTCGACCTTTATTATGGAGGCAAGTCGGCTGTTGAGGTTCTCAACGATGGCGACGAGGCCAAGAACCAGAAGGTAGAGAAATTCAAGGTCGACGAGACTACTCCTTGCTTCCGCAACATCGACATCGACCATGTCATCTGCCGTACAGCCCGCCGTGCTGCTTACTTCAACGGTTTGCCCGAGATGCCTGTTCAGAACATCAGCATCAAGGACTTGGAGGTGAACAATGCCGAACAGGGCATCGTGATCAACCATACTGAGAACGTGAAGCTCGAGAATATCAAGGTAACCGCAAAGACTCATACCTTCGATGCCAAGAACTCGAAGAACGTGAGTGTAAACAGCAAAACCTACAAGAAGATCGACGAAAAGGGCGTTACCCTCGATTTCTAAAGACTGCGAAGACTTGCCATATAGGACAAAAAGCCTATATGGAAAGACTTAATAACTCCCAAAAACATTTTGACCTGTACGGTTGGCACGCCCTGAAGGGGCAAAACTTGCGAAACTTCTACTTCTAATATAAAAGCCTGTCTGCTAATATAAAAGCCTGTCTGCAGGAAAAAGCCGACAGCAACCAGCCATCGGCCTGTTTCATAAAAGACTGCGGTGGTACATCTTCCTGATTTCTTCGTTTATGAAATCTTGAAAACCAGGACTGTCGATAATCTCGATATGGCTGTACAGTCCCAAGACAAAACGGGCAATACCCAAGTAGCTTGCCACATCCATAGACAACAGCCAGTACTTGGGAGCTTTTCCTTCATTATCATCGGTTTCATCGGGCAATTCAACGATGAATTCGGCTGATTTGGGATATTCCTCAATCATCAGACTATATGCCAGACGGTCGAGTTTCAACCTGACAGGCAACCGCTCATCACCACTAAACATAAAGAGATCGGTAAACATCTGGCGATGCTTGGCCTCGTTGCCCCACTCCAGATCGAGCAGGACAACATTGCCCATACGCGACACCTTGAACGTCTTGTTCATCTTGGAACTAAGTTCATAGCAGCGCACATCATTATTGTTGTTCATCATAAGGAAAGGCTCCACCACCCGGTCGGTACAACTCTTACTGTGAGGCGAGGAATAACCTTCTATCTTGACAAGCCGATGACGCTTGATGGCATCGTAGAGCACGCCGACATGATGGGCAGCCTGCTCGCGCAACTGAGGATTGGCAAGGATATTGAGGTCATAGAAACGATCCAACTTGCGGCGCAGTCGCTCCACGATGGCATTATTGTCTTCCACCTTATTTAATATAGAGAGCATGGTGAGGGCTTCCTCCTCGGTGAAGTTGATGGTTTCGAAGAGATGCTTGAAGAATGGCGACTCCCTGTCAAGACTGTATATCCTGCCATTCTTCTCCACCTTGAAGCCCCAGTCGCGGAAACTCTCCAAATAATAATACAGCATACGTCGCGAAATGCCCGCACGCTCGCAAAGAGTATCCACATCATAACGATGGTTCTCGGTAAGGAGAAGCATCAGGTTCATTTCTTTTTCCAGTTTGTCGTGTCGCATAAAGCCTGAATGTGATAAGTTGATGAGTCGGCAAGAGGCTGAAGACTGCTTTTTATGTTAATAGAGCTTAACAGCCACTCACTTTTAACATAAGAACTCAAAAAGTGAACATATATTGCACAAAAGCCTCCTAATTTTGCCCTCAGAAACAAAGAAAGACCTGTAAAAGGGCTTTCATACAGTAAGAAAACTATAAAACAATAAAGAATTATGGAAAAGAATATCACATTGGGCACTTCAGCCGACATCAACTTCGTAGTAAACAGCATCAGCAACGGCAGCAAGAGCGTTGTGGACGGCAGTAAGAACCAGATAAGCAGTATCAAGAGTTTGCTGCAAAGCGGCAAGCAACCCATAGAATGGCTGCAAAGCTACTATTCCATCATCATGGAAAAGGAAGTGAGCATGAAGCAGACCCTCCTCCTCATCGCCACCCAGTTTACATTCGTACTGGGCATCCTGCCTGCCGACATCAATCTGGCATTAAGAGCCGCTTTCTTGGGCAGTTTCGCCTTCTGCCTGCATCTGTGCAAGAAGAGTTTTCAAGAGGAAATCTAAATTGATTTCATTGACCGTCACTTAATCCTTGAACTCAAGTGAAAGCTCGCCCGAACCCAAGAGATTGTAGCTCATGCGGTGATAAGGCGTAACCCCATACTCCCTGATGGCTGCCCGGTGCTTCTTGGTGGGATAACCCTTGTTGCTCTTCCAGTCGTACTGAGGATATTCCTCGGCAAGGGCATCCATATAGTCGTCACGATAGGTCTTGGCCAGAATGCTTGCTGCAGCTATCGCCATATACTTGCCGTCGCCTTTCACTATCGTGGTGTGAGGCAGATCATGGTATGGCTTGAAACGATTGCCATCCACAATAATAGCCTCTGGACGAACCATGAGCTGATCGAGTGCCCTGTGCATCGCCAAGATACTGGCATTGAGGATATTGATCTTATCTATCTCCCCGGGAGTAACGATTCCTACTGCCCATGCCACGGCATCACGCTCTATCTGCACGCGAAGAGCCTTGCGCCTCTTGTCTGTAAGCTGCTTGCTGTCGTTGAGTGCTTCATTCTGATAACCAGGAGGCAGAATGACAGCAGCCGCATAGACACTGCCAGCCAGACAACCACGACCAGCCTCATCGCAGCCGGCCTCTATAAGGTCCTTATAATAATGACTTTCCAACATCTTCTAAATGGTGTTTTACTGAATAATAAAAACTATTTGATGCAAAAGTAGTACAAATAACTGACTCCAACAAATCTTGATGGATTATTTTTTAGGATTACGTATGAAACTATAGGAAAGAAGGACGATGAAACCAGTATCTTTGCAGAAGATAAGCGGCATCTCAGCATAACATTCAAGCAAGCTTGATGCTCTGCATTCGATTTGCATTATCTTTGCAGAAAACTAATCCCAAATAAATATGAAACAAACGATTTGCATTCTTTTATCAGCTATCGCTATCTCGCTCGGCTGCTCAGCCAAGAAGCAGACGAGCACATTCCCCGACGGCACACCTATCTCTTCATGGTTTGCCGACACCACTGGTGTGGAACTGAAGGACATGGGCAAGCCCTACATCATTACCGATTATGGAGTGGTAAATGACTCAACCATCATTCAGACCCAGAAGATTCAGGAAGTCATAGACCGCTGTCATGCCAATGGTGGCGGAGTCATCGTGGTGCCTGCAGGCACTTATCTTACAGGCTCTCTCTTCTTCAAACCAGGCTGCAACCTGTATTTGGAAGAGAACGCCACACTGAAAGGAAGCGATGCCATCACCCATTATCAGATAGTGAAGACTCGACTGGAAGGTCAGACCTTAGACTATTTTGCAGCACTCATCAATGCCGATCATCACGATGGTTTCACCATTGCAGGAAAGGGAACCCTCAACGGCAACGGACATAAATTCTACGATGAGTTCTGGCTGCGCCGAAAAGTCATCAAGAAGTGTACCAACTTGGAGGCGCTCCGCCCAAGACTGGTCTACATCTCCAACTCCAACGACGTAAAGGTAAGCGGCATCAGAATGGTGAACTCTGGTTTCTGGACCAACCATCTGTACAAGTGCAAGCGCGTGAAATACCTCAACCTGTATATCTACGCACCGACAAGCGGCTATCCTAAAGGTCCAAGCACCGACGCCATAGACATCGATGGATGCGAGGATATGCTGATAAGAGGCTGTTGGGTAAACGTGAACGATGACGGAGTGTGTCTGAAAGGCGGCAAGGGAACCTTCGTAGACAAGGACAGCACCAATGCTCCCTGCCGTAACGTCATCGTAGAGAACTGCTATTTCAAGAAAGCCGGTGGAGGTGTCACCTTCGGAAGCGAGTGCTATGATGCCAAGAATGTGATTATAAGAGACTGCCAGTTCAACGGAACCAGCAACATTCTGCTCTTCAAAATGCGCCCCGACACACCACAGAGATACGAGGATGTACTGGCAGAAAACTGCACAGGAGTAGTTACCTTCGGCATCAGAACCCGTATTTGGACCCAGTTCTACGACAAGAAAGACAGAGACGACATGCCCCGTTCAGTCATCAACAACGTGAAGATGAAGAATATCAAGGTGAAGAGCACCAAACAGTTCTACACAATGATACCTTCAGAAAACTACGACTTGGGGAGTTTCTCATTCGAAAACATCGATGTCACCGACCCTGTAGGAATTATGGACACATCGGTATTGGGCAGTTGCAAACTCAACAAAGTGAAACTAAATGGTAAAGCCATCAAGTAAAAGGAGTTAAGAAGTTAAAGGAGTTAAAGGAGTTAAGACAACAGTCTATTTGGATAAGATGCAGGACATTAGTCCCTTACCTCTTGAAATAGACGTTACCCACAAAACATTTGTCTTAACTCCTTTAACTCCTTAACTCCTTTAACTCCTTTAACTCCTTAACTTCTGTACTGCGATGGCGGCATACCAAACTGCTCCTTGAAGCACTTGCTGAAGTAGTACGGATTGTCGAAACCTACAGCATAAGCCACCTCCGACACATTCTTCTCGCCCTCCTTCAACAATTCGGCGGCTTTTCTCAGTCGGATGACACGGATATACTCATTAGGTGTATAACCCGTAGTTCCCCTTACCTTTTTATAGAAGATGGTGCGTCCCAAGTGCAACAGTCCTGCCACCTTGTCGACAGAAAGATCTTGTTCGCCAAGGCGAGAGTAGACGATACTGTCAAGACGCTTGACAAACAAGCTGTCCTGCTCGTTGCTGAGCATGGCAGAACGAATCTCCTGAGGCTCCTTGCCAAACTTCTGACGAAGTATCTCACGCTGGTTGAGCAACTGCAGAATGCGAGCCATGAGCAACTGCGGGCTGAACGGCTTGGTAATGTAAGCATCGGCTCCCGACTCTGTTCCTTCGAGCACATTCTCGTCAGTACTGAGGGCTGTGAGGAGAATGATGGGGATATGACTCGTCTCAAAACTGTTCTTCAGACGTTTAGTAAGCTCGAAGCCATTCATTCCAGGCATCATCACGTCGCTTACTATCAAGTCGACATCCAACTCCTTTGCCATGGCAATACCCGCCTTGCCATCCGAAGCCACCTTCAGGTCGAAACAGCTCTCCAGTTCAGAGAGCAGGAACTCACGTACATCGTTGTCGTCTTCTATCAGAAGAATGGTACGACGGTTGAGCGGAGCAGATGGTGCAGAAGGCACAGCATCAGTTGTTTTTTCTTCCTGTCCATCCCGTTCCTTTGCCAAATCGGCCTTCAGGATAGGGCTGTCCTTTACCAGGAAGTCGGAAGCCTCGTAGCAGTCTTTCTGCAGAGGTATCGTGACCACAAAGACCGAACCTCCGCCCTCGTTCTCCTGATAAATTATCTTGCCATGATGCGTCCTCACAAGTTCATGGGTAAGATGGAGTCCGATGCCAAAGCTCTCGCCCGTATAACTGCTCTGCATGAATCGGCTGAAGAGCTGTTCTCGCTTCTCCTGCGGAATGCCCACTCCTGTGTCAGCCACTCGGATGGTCATCACATCCGTGAAAGAGAGGCTTATAGAGATGGTTCCCTTGGCAGGGGTGTACTTGAAGGCATTGGACAAAAGATTGAACACCACCTTGTCTATCATCTGCTGGTCGAGGAACATCGCATGTGCCGGCTCCGACGACTCGAAACTGTAAGCTATCTCCTTCGACTCGGCTGCATCGTCGAACATACGGCAGATGCCCTTGACAAACATCACGGCATCAGTCTCCTGCAAGGACAACTTCAGCTTGCCTGCCTGCATCTTACGGAACTCCAAGAGTTGGTCGATGAGTCGCAACATGCGCTGCACGCTCTTGTCCATCACCCGTATCGTCTTCTCCAACTCTGTCTGCCAGCGGTTGGCTTTCATGATGCGCTTCTCCTTCTCGAGCGAGCCCTGCATCAGGGTGAGAGGAGTACGGAACTCGTGAGCTATATTGGTGAAGAAAACCAACTTGTAGCGAGTGAGTTCCTGCTCAAGACGGATTCGGTTGCGAAGCACATTCTTGTCGTGCACAAACTTCACCACCAAGATGATGACACCCAGGACAAGCAGCACATAAATCATTATCGCCCAGGACGTAAGATAGAAAGGAGGCTTGATGCGAATAACCAATGTACTCTCCTTACCCCAGGTGCCATCCGACGTACATGCCTTGACATGCAGAAGATACTTGCCAGCTGGCAGTTTCTGATAAGCCGCCCAGGGCGTGGACGAAGGTTGGCTCCATGCCTGGTCGAAGCCTTCCAGACGGTAGGTATACTTCACATTGCGCACATCGGAATAGTCGAGTGTAGATAAATGTATGTTGGGCGAACGCTGCTCATAGGTCAGCGTTATCTCATCTGAATAAGGATAAGAGGTGAAGACGACATCGGTGAGCCCGCTGACATGGCTCAAACGTGACGGCTGAATGATAGTAAGACCATAGTTGCCACCCAGCACCACTCTGCCGTCATCAAGACATACTGCCGAGTTCTCATTATATACATTGCCCATAGGGTTGCGTGAGAACATATAGTTTTCAAACGACTTCTTGCGGGCATTCCAAGCTGTCACTCCCTGCTGGGTAGAAATCCAAAGATTGCCATCAGGTGTGTCCACCACCGACTGAACCAGATTGTTGACCAGTCCATTAGAGGTATTGAAGACGTGGAACTTAGGCTCTGTCTCACCATCACCCGGCTCTACCTGTACCAGTCCATCACCCGATGCTGAGAGCCACAGTCGTCCCTGTCTGTCGACAATTACATCGCGTATTTCATAATCACGCACGTAAGTCTTATATCGGCTGGCATCCTTCACAAACTCATCGACAGGAATACGGATAAGACCTCCCGATGTTCCGCACCAAAGCACGCCATGCTTGTCTATCACCATGCATCTCACCTCGTTGAGCCCCACGCTGTCGGCAAAGAATGTCTTCACACCATAGCCATCCTTACGTGGATAGACAAGGCTCAATCCCTTGCCAAAGGTTCCTATCCACATGCGATGCTTGGCATCGGAAGCCATACAGAACACGTTCCTGTCCTTAAAGTCGAGTCCTTTTGCTCCATAGATTCCCTTGCCACGGGTGCCTATCCAGGTTTCACCATTAGGCATCTGGACTATACCATAAACATTCGAGTCGAAGTGGCTCTTGCCCAACACCTGGCTCATGTCGGCACTATAGTGGTAAAGACTTCCCGCACGGGTGCCCACCATGACTGTGCCGTCATTCATTTTCTTCACCATTCGAACGACATTCGAAAAGTCCATATTGCCCTCGCCATTAGGATAGATACGTTCCACGCCCTTGTCCATCACCTGGATGTGCGACACGCCTCCGTATTCTGAGCTTACCCACACTCCATCGTGACGGTCGGCAATAATACCGAGAAGATAGTTGGAGGCTATAGGCGACTCTCCCAACTTGTCTGCCACGAAATGCTGGCTTTGGGTCAGGTCCTGATTGAACACAAAAAGTCCCTTGCCATAGGTGGAAATCCAGATGAGTCCATGATTGTCCTCTACGATATGAAATCGCTCATGGTCGATATAATTGGTGGTTTGCTGAGGGAAGAGACTCAGGGGTACGAGCTTGTCCTGTCTTACCAAGCGCAGCACGCCCGTCTTGTTGTATATCCACTTTCTGCCTTTGTTGTCAGTCAACACCCTGCCATTGGGGATAAGCCATTCGCCCTCACATTCCGCAACCTCTCCCGTACGCACATCGATAGAGAAAGAGCGGCGGTTGGTAAAAAGTATCCATCTGTCGCCCATGAGCAAATCGCCGGTAGCTACCTCACCGTCAACATAGGCTACATGGGAAAATCGCTGTAGCTTGCTTTGTCGAAGAACATAGACATCGCCCTTCTCCGAAACCATCAGCATCTTATGATGGAAGGGGCGCGTACGCGACATTCTCATGCCCTTGGCCATGCAGAACAGGCGACCTCCGGAATAAAGGAAAACCTTGTCCGTAGTACAAAGCACCACATTATCTTTGTCCAGACTGTCTATCAGAGGGACTTGGGAAGAACCTATTTCTGCCTGGGCCAACCTACGTGTCAAGAAAGAACCACTGCGATAGTCTACCAACATGGCTCCATCTTTGGCTCCCCAAAGCCAGAACATTCCGTCACAGACCAGCTTCCACTTAGTGAAATGAAGCTTCTCTACTTCCTGGCAGTACTTCTCCTCCTTGCCGTCCACCATATTCAGGCAAGTTAATCTCTCAGAAGAAGAATACACCCACAACTTCTTATAGGTAACATCCTCCAAAGCCTTCTTCGTACGACCAATTAAAGCAGAGACGCCAGTACTGTCGTTGTCAAAATAGGTTGTTACCACGTTACCGTCGTAGCGGGCAAGTCCATTATACGTGGAAAACCACAGAAAGCCCTTCTGGTCCTGTTGCATATCGCTAACGACATTAGAGGGCAATCCTTCCTGAATGGTTACCCTCTTCGCCTTCACCTCTATGGGAAGGGAAAGTATCTCGGCATGCTTCTCCACCGCTATCTGTGCCATAGGCTCCGTGCCAACGCCACGCTGTCCGCCATCATGGCAGGAACTGGCGAGCAAGGCAAAAGCCGCCGCCATAAAAAAATTACTGTATCTCATTATTCTGATTAGTTCTTAACACGGTGCAAAGATACGCCAAATACTTGGAAAAACCACATCTCCCTACCACAAAAATCACTTCACCCTAACACAAAACCATGGAAAGCCTATCACAAAGTCCATGGAAAACTGCTCCCAAGCATGAGACGCAACCTATATTTAGTCGGATATAAGCTATATTTCATTAGATGTGACTTATATTTAGCTAAATAAAGATTAGGCGAAGCAGTTGGAAGCAGACTTCTCAGGGCAAACGCATCAAATCATTTACCTTTTAACATATAGATATTAATGTTGTAT
>ENA-OPKA01000129-OPKA01000129.1-human-gut-metagenome-genome-assembly--contig:-NODE-129-length-13462-cov-1.764675_pt1 | contig 13462 bp, 9 predicted proteins | sample MGYA00241777_ERZ501679 | MGnify/ENA primary metagenome ERZ501679 (study PRJEB25962, sample SAMEA2042206) | human gut metagenome | biome: human gut; feature: human-associated habitat; material: faeces... | reverse complement strand
TCTCTGTTTCACAGTGTGGAATACAAAAACCACACTGTGGGATACATATTTCACACTGTGAGATACAAATACCACAGTGTGAAACAGAGAATTTATCAGGGCGTTGTGAGGAATGTACTAAGGCAACTTTGATTAGGGCTGATTGAGTTATGGTTTTAAACCATAGTAAATGAAAATTACTATACTTCACTGTAATAACTTTAATACTTTTATCGTGGTGTTCCGGTTTCTCAAAAGATATATTTATTTTTATATTGAATTCACGTTATTTTCTATGTATTTTTGTAATAAAGTTATGAGTTGCATAGTAGTAAGACAATAGTTTGATGAAGAATCATTATTTTCAGATGGATGACAGGGCATTGTGGTCAGAGTTGCGTAGTGGTAGTCTGATTGCTTTGGAGGTTATATATAGAAGATACTATTCATTGCTTCTCAATTATGGGATGAAATGTACTCCTGATGATGATATGGTTCGCGATTGTATTCAGGAGCTGTTTGTGAAGCTGGCTAAGAGTTCAAATCTTTCGGATACGGAATATCCTCGCTCTTATCTTCTGAAGTCGTTGCGCAATATGATTAATGATAAGTCTACTTCAGCAAGGTCTCAGGTAGAATGTTTCTCATTTAATGATGAGATTTTTTCGGATATTATGGATGATGATTCTTTTGAAAAGATTTTTGGAAACAGTGATGAGGATCTTCGGAAGAAGAAGGCACTTGTCCAGGCACTTTCTCAACTTACCTCTCAACAAAAGCATATCCTTTATCTTCGGTATATAAAGGGGCTATCTCATAAGGAAGTAGCTGAGGCTATGGATATGCATGTACAATCTTCAATGAATCTATTGTCTCGTAGCGTTTCAAAACTTCGTGAGATTCTTGCAACTCATTCGATAATGTGTATCACATTCCTTCAGTGGATGCAAATTATTTTAAAATAGTTTCTTGATTATAGACTCCGATATATATTTTGATGAATATATACCGGATTTTTTTATTTTTATATTATACTGAAAAACATTGTGTTATAAAAAATCGCATAAAAAAGTCATTAAAAGTGAGTAGGTTCTTGTTATATCATCGTATTAAAGGTAAAAGGCAGAAATAATGAGTAGAGAAAACAATATATCATACTTTAGGAAATTAATTTATTATTTTAAATCGTGTGAGGTATCACCAACGGTTGATGAAGAAGACAGATTGTGGAATAATATAATGTCTGAAATCAGTGCTTCTAGACGTCGGAGAAGATATGAGTTAAATAGATGGCGTATCTCCTTAATTTCTTTGGGAGTAGCTGCGATGCTTTCAGGAATTGTCTGGATACTTCAGGATAATAACAGAAATGAGTTGCACTCTCTTTATGTAGCCTATCAGGCAATGGATGTCAGTACGCATATAAAGAGTGACAAGGTAAAGATTCTGACTGGTGAACAAGAACTGGTTTCTGTAGATAATGGTGCGAGAATAGATTATACAAAATCTGATGAGAAACTTGTTTTGGGAGATAGGGAAGTTGCGATGCCTGATGATGCAGCATATCACCAGCTTGTGGTTCCGAATGCTAAACATGCATCTTTAGTTTTGTCAGATGGCTCTGTCCTCTATGTGAATGCAGGTACACGCGTGGTTTATCCTGATAAATTCAAGAAAGACTATAGAGAGATTTTTGTGGATGGTGAAGTCTATATAGATGTGGTAAAAAATGAAAAAGCTCCTTTCAAGGTTCATACTACCTCTTGTGATATAGAGGTTTTAGGTACGTCTTTTAATGTTCAGGCATATAGCAGTGATACCAATGCGGAGGTTGTATTACTTCGCGGTTCTGTGAAACTTAAGGATAAACATGAGGAAGAGTTGCTGCTGCAGCCTGATGAACTGGCTGTGATAATGGGCAGTAGCATAAAAGAGAAGAAGCATGTTAATGCTTCAGACTATATATTGTGGACGAAAGGTCTTCTTAAACTTGATGCCACACCTCTTTCTGCTGTATTTAAACGGTTGGAAAGATATTATGGAGTTAAATTAATATATCCTGAAGAAATGAAGAGCATGAAATTATATGGTAGTCTTGATTTGCAATGCTCACTTGAAGAAGTACTTCGCCGTATAAGTTTGACAGCTCCTATTTCTTTTCAAAAGATGGATAACGAGATAGAGATACATATAAACAACGTGCATAAAAATAACTGACTTGTGAATCAAGAAATATAAGTCGGATAAATATTAACCCAATAAAATCTGTATACTATGGTTTTAATGAATTATTACTCTACTTAAGAAAAGTCATTGTCTTTTTTTTATTTGAAAAAGGATGTATGAAGAAGATTTTTAACCTTTTAATGTAATAACAAACATGGAAAGCAACAAAAAGATTTTCAGGAGTAATAGTATAAGAACACTATGTACTCTACCTTTATTTTTACTGCCTATAGCAGAAATGAATGGAACTACAACTTATGCTCAGTCAGTGCAGTTTAGTTTTAGTTTATCTAATTCAACTGTAAAAGAAGTGTTGGAGCAGATAGAAAATGAAAGTGAATTCGTTTTTGTATATTATGAAAACACATTTGACCCTTCAAAGAAAGTTAGTATAAATGCAAACGGAAAAGAAGTCGATGAAATTCTCGATGAAGTATTTGCCGGACAAGGAGTCAGTTATGAAATAAACGACCGTCAAGTTATCTTGAAAAAAGGAGATGTTGCCAATACTGCTTCCAATGCTGTGAGCCAGCAGGAAACAAGAAAGGTCAAGGGAGTTGTAAAAGATAGTTCTGGAGAACCCATTATTGGTGCCAATGTATTGGTGAAAGGTACATCTATAGGTACTATAACTGATATGGATGGTAATTTTATTCTTGATGTTCCGTCAGATTGTACTCTTCAGATTTCTTATATCGGTTTTAATACTCAGGAAATAAAGGTAACGAACCAAACCAATGATTTAACTGTAAGTCTGAAAGAAGATACAGAAACTCTTGACGAAGTGGTGGTTGTGGGATTTGGATCACAGAAGAAAGCAAATCTTACAGGGTCTGTTTCTACTGTAAAAATGGATGAAGTAATGGGTAGCCGTCCTTTAGTTTCCGCGTCAGATGCTTTACAGGGAACTATGCCGGGACTTATGGTATCTAATAATGGAAATGCTCCAGGAAAGGGAAAGTCTTTCCAAATTCGAGGTGCCTACTCGCTGGGTGCACAAAATACCACAGATGGTTCTTATGGAGCCGTGATAGAACCTTTGGTTCTTATAGATAATGTGGAAGGTGATTTAGATTTGGTTAACCCTGAAGATATTGAAAGCATTACTGTTTTGAAAGATGCTGCTTCATCTGCTATTTATGGTGCAAGAGCTGCTGGTGGTGTGATATTGGTAACCACTAAACGTCCACAAAAGAACACTCAGTTCACGCTTAACTATAATAACAATTTTGCTTTTGCTAGTGCTATAAATCTTCCAAAACAAACGTCTTTGGAAACTTACTTACAAGCCTATTCTGATGCAACAGGTGATGCATTTTGGACAAAAGGAACTCCTAGTGTAAGTAAGTGGCTGCAGTATCTGGAACAATATAAGAAAGATCCTTCTTCGATGAAAGTTTATGGTGATGGAATCTATAAGGATGCTGATGGCGGAATTTATTTCTTGAATGAAAAAGATCTTGTGAAAAATATGTTGGAAAGAAGTTTCCAGCAGACACATAATATTTCGGCAAGCGGAGGTACTGATAAGGTTCGCTACAGACTTTCTGCTGGTTATTTGTCAAGTGATGGAGTGCTTATTACGAATAAAGATAAATATACCAGAATGAATGTAAGTGGATTTATGTCAGCTGATTTGACTAATTGGTTTACTCAAGAGGCTACTTTTTCTTATGCACACGGCAAAAAGAGTGAACCTAAATCGGCTTTAGGAGCAATATATTCTACTCGACTCGCCTCATTCTATCCAGAAGGAACTATGCCGGAAGAGATTGTTCCAGAGGTGGCTGGCTTACCATTCTTTACTTCTAGAAATCAGATTCAATGGTCTAATCCCATGACTGAGAAGACTGATAACCCGAGAATATTCTTAAAGTCAATATTGAAGCCGCTGAAAGGTTTGCAAATAGCTTTTGAATATACATTTGATAAGAATATCTACGATTATCATTGGTATACAGGTAGTGAATATTACACTACAGTACAGGGTGATAAGAGTGTTACTCATGCTGAAGACTATTTGGAGAAAAGAAAGCGTTCTACAAATTATAACGCTATAAATCTTTATGCTACTTATGATCTTACTATTAAAGATATTCATAAGATGAAGTTTATGGCTGGTTTTAACCAGGAATCCAGTTATATGGATGAATTGGAAGCTTATTCTTATGGCCAGGCAGTGATTGAGGTTCCTTCGCTTGGTGGAGGTACTTCTACGCTTAAAGCCAATGACAGCTATGACGAATATGCTGTAAGAGGTGGATTCTTTAGGGTAAATTACAGCTATAATGATATTTATTTGCTTGAGGTTAATGGTAGATATGATGGTTCTTCCAAATTCCCGAAAAATTCACGTTTCGGATTTTTCCCTTCAGTATCAGCTGGATGGAATATTGCGCAGGAGTCTTTTATGGAAAGAACCCGTACATGGCTGGATGGTTTGAAATTGAGAGCTTCGTATGGTGTGATAGGTAATCAAAATATTCCTACTTATGCCTTTAATCCTACTATGTCTATCAACAATAAGTACAACGGATGGTTGCAGAATGGAAACTATGTGGCTGCTATAACTACGCTACCTTCTCTTGTAAGTCAGAACTTTACCTGGGAAAAGGTTGGAACTGTTGACGTTGGTCTTGATTTGACAATGTTGAGTAACAGACTTACCGGAACTTTCGATTGGTATCAGAGAAATACTAATGGAATGTTGGCTCCTGGTATGCAATTGCCTGCTGTAGTGGGTGCAGAAGCACCTTATCAGAATACAGCAGATATGCGGACCAGAGGATGGGAAGTTGCGCTGAACTGGAGAGATATGGTTGGTAATCTTGAATATCGGGTAGGTTTCAATCTTTCTGATAGTAAATCAATCATTACTAAATATGATGGAAATTCTGATTATTTGCTTAGTAGCCAGCGAACAAATATTTATACAGGAGGAACATATACATTCTGGGATTATTATGAAGGAAAAGAAGTCGGTGAGATTTGGGGGTATGAATTCGATGGATTCTATACAGTAGATGATTTTAAGAATACTACTACTTGGGAATTAAAAGATGGCATTGCCAAACCGGATAATGCAAATCCTATGCCGGGTGATGTGAAATTCAAGAATTTACGTGATGATGAGAAGGGTACTAACTTGATTACAAGTGGTGATAATACTTTAGGGACAGTCGTTTAATTCCGTCATTATGAGTCAATCGGCAGACTGTCCCGGTAATTTTTCCGATCGAACTCATCTTTTTATATTTTCGGCTCCGTTTCGGAGCCCCTTTTTTCATTTTTGGACCCAACTGGAGCCAATACTCCAGTGAAAGGGCCGTTTCTCACTCACCTCGAACATCAGGCAGCCTGAGCAATTTCGTTGACTTCCCGCCGGACGAGCTGTACTGCATTCGCCGTGTGGATGCCAAAGAAGATGTACAGGATTTCGGTCAACTTCGTCCTTGCCTTGATGCGTTTCAGGCCATAGTGTTCCTTCTGCGTTCCGAACGAGCCTTCCATCCTCGTTGCCCTCACCCTCGCCAGCTCGTTGCGGATGATGTCGTTCTCTTTCTTTTCCAAGGACGGACGGCCACGCTTGACGAATGACGTCTGTATTCCTCTATCCTTGCAGTACCCCCTGTTGGCGCTGCCGGCATAGCCTGCATCTCCTCCGACCTTCTTCGCGTCCACACCGAAGAGCTTTCGGTGCATCTTCAGGCAGTGCGTAAGCCTGGTTCCCTCGTTGAAGGCATTGAATGACAGCTTCTCGATGAATGAGAGTCCGTCAACCTGGATGTTGTTGCACTTCGCACCGAACTCTACGCTCTTCACTTCCTTGCCTCTCACGATTGGCCTCACATACGGCTTGCTGATGCTCACTATCCTGTCCTTGACACTCTCGCGAGGATTGTTGTTCTCGAAGTGGGCCTTCTGCTGGCGGTACACTCTTGTGATGATTTCAATATCGCTCTTCTGTCTGGCTGTCAGCAATTTCTCCGCGCCTGCATTCTCCCTCTCCAGTGTGCGGGTCTCCTTCAGTATCTTCCCCAAAAGGTTGAGCAGGCGTCTGGTCAGTTTCCTGGTCTGGACTTTCGTATGCCTGCGCCGCTTCCTGTACGACAGGTTGGCCTTCTCTACGTCTACGTACTTCGTCCTCGGACGGTGCACATTCAGCTTGGCACTCAGAGTGCACATTATCTCATATGACTTCTCTATTCCTTCCCACAGAAGCTTCGGATCCGTAGGATAGCGCATCTCGCTCTCGTAACAGGTCGCATCCGTATACATCGTGTCCAGGTCCTTCATGTACGGTTCCCAGGCTCTTGCCAGTATCTCCTGCTGCTGTTGGATCTTCAGCCCGCGGGCCAGTTCCGAAAACACGTCGTCCAGAAGTTTGTAGTTCGTCAGAGGATGCATCGGGTCTATTCTCAAATCGCAGAAGAGCTGATAGTGGACGTTGCCGTTAAGATGCTCCATCAACTTCGGGCTGCTCAGACCTGTGTACATCTTCAGGAACATCAGCGCAACCTTGCCCTCCGGGGTGAAGTATGTTTTTCGCCCTTTCTTCGCTCTCATGCTCTTGCTTATCAGTCCAAAGTTCTCTGCCATCTCACCAAGCGGCAGCCTCTTCCTGATTTTTCCCAGCTCGCTAGTCTCGAACGTCCGCCTATACAATTCATAAAAATCGAACTCCGTGAAAGGGAGATCGGGTGATATTCCAGAGAAATTTTGTACCTTAGCCATGCAGATTAATTTTTGCGATACCTCCAAATTTGGCTTTTCTAGGGCAATTGGAGGTATTCTTTTTATCTTTAGCTAAGATACAAATTTTATATTACATTGGCAATCAATTCATTGTAAAGTTTTATTCTTTTTACGACAGTCCCTACTTTAAAGAATCCTGGTGATAGAAAGGTGATTGGAAATGAGATGCCCAGGTACCTTTACGGAATCAATTTGGGCTTAGGATATAAGGGCTTCGATTTAAGTGTGTTTATGCAAGGAACCGGTCGAAGAGATAAATGGATTGCTAATACATTGACATTCCCGTTGTATTCAGACTTTAAATTTATTCCATTGTATGAAGGTCTTGAGAATTATTGGAAACCTGCTGATGTAGCAAATGGTGATTATACCTGTGTTAATCCGGATGCAGAATATCCTCGTATTTATGGAAGTTATGGTAATCAGGCTTCAAACTATCGTGAATCTGATAAATATCTTTGCGATGCCTCTTATTTCAGAATTAAGAATGTGACACTTTCTTATACATTCCCTAAACCGGTGATTTCTAAGTTGCTATTGCGTCAATTGAAAGCATTTGTGAGTATAGAGAACTTAGCTACATTCTCGTCATTACCTAAAGGTATTGACCCGGAAACATTGACGTGGGATTATCCTGCATTCCGTACGGTTTCATTTGGTATAAATGTTACATTGTAAAATCTAATATGTATAGTTTTATGAAAAAGATTTTTATTAATATGATGATATTGTCAAGTATTGCATTTACAGGATGTAATGATAGCTTTCTTGACAAAACTCCTGTTACAGAATTGACAGAAGAAACTGCATTTAATTCTTATGATAACTTTAAGGCCTTTATGTGGCCTTGTTATGAAATGTTCACCAATACGACAATCAGGACCTCTATTGCTTCTGGTTCAGCATGGGGAGCTAATGGGCATTATCTTGGTGATGTGGATGCAGGTTACCTCCAAAAAAATAATGTGGCCGGTTATAATGAGTTTGCCAATCAGGTGAAAGGTAGTACTGCTTCTGGAAATGGATGGGATTTCAGCTCATTCATAAGAAGAATTAATATAATGTGGTCTCATTTGGATTCTTCACAGATGACACAGGCCGAAAAAGATCATTGGAGAGCTGTAGGAAACTTTTTCCATTCATTCTGGTATATGGAACTTATTGACAGATTCGGAGATGTTCCTTGGGTAGATACGGTCTTAGATGAAAATTCGCCGGAAGCATACGGACCGAGAATCAGTAGAGATATAGTGGCGAAGAATGTCATGACGAACTTAAAATGGGCGTATGAACATATTGGTGACTTTAATGATGGTGAGAATACCATAAATAAAGACTGTATTCTTTTTGCTATTTCACGATTCGGTCTTCGCGAAGGTACATGGCGAAAGTATCATGGTCTTGAAGGAGGGGATGACTATCTTAAAGAGTGTATTGCTGCGAATGCGATTCTTATGAAAGCATATCCGACTTTATATAAAGGGACCGACAAGTCTCCAGCTAGTGGATATGGTGAAATGTGGACTACAGAAGACCTGAAAGGTATTCCTGGTATCATATTGTACAAATCGTATGTGGCAAATATCAATCCTCATGGGGCTTGCTATGTAGAACATACTTCTTCTCACCCCATAGAAATGAATCAGTTTACTGTGGACTTGTATTTGATGAAGAATGGCAAACCTATTGCAAATTCGGCTTCTGGTTATGAGGGAAAGGATAAGGATATGTATCATATCTTCAGAAAACGTGACCCCAGACTTTACCAGACTGTCATACCTCCGTATAAGGTAAGTGCAGGTAGTGGTGATTATCCTACCTGGTCGTTTACAGGAGAGAGTGCAGATAGAGAATATATAGATGTAATGGGTATAAATGAAACTTGTTCTAATCCTGGTGTTGGCATGAAAAGATTGCCTGGACAGAATTGGACGGCAGCTTTGGTGCCTGAGATTCCACGACTTGGAACAGGAGCGTTTGTGATGTGCCGTTCTGGATATTATGTATGGAAAAATTGGGACAGTTGGGAAACTAATTTCAATAATGGAAATTTGAATACAGCAGATAAGCCTATATTCAAGATTGAAGAGATTCTTTTGAATGAGGCTGAGGCTCAGTACGAACTAAATGGAAGAATAGAGCAGACCACAGTCGAAGCAACTATAAATAAGCTTCGTGAACGTGCAGGTGTTGACAAAATGGTTGTTGCAGATATTGATGATTCTTTTGATCCTAACCGAGGAAAATACTATCCAAAGGATAATGAAAATGGTGTGTTGGTAGACCCTGTTCTTTGGGAAATACGTAGAGAAAGAATTGTGGAACTCATGGGTGAAGGTTTTGGCTTTTATGATATTCGCAGATGGAGAATGGCGCCTTGGTTCCTGAATAGAGTAACAGTTGGCACTTGGGTCAAGAAAGAAGTGGCTAATGCGGCTGGACTTACATTGTACAATCCTGCTACAGGTGAGTCTGATGGCGTAAATGGTTCCTTGGCAGAGGGTAATATATTTTTATTCCCGAAACCTAAAGGATGGCTGGAAAAATATTATTTGTATCAGGTTCCTACAACTGAAATCGTTCTTAACGATAAGCTTGAACAGAATCCTGGCTGGTGATAGGTAATAATTGAAGTGTAAGTCCTGGTTTATTTCAAATAAGTTTATAAACCAGGACTTGTTTTAAAATCTAATATGATGAGAAAAGAAATTTTATTTACAAGTTGTTTCGCTGCTCTTCCGTTGTGTATGGTCAGTGCGGCATCGGAGCAGAAGCCTAATATTATTTTTATCCTTTGTGATGATATGGGCTATGGTGATTTGGGATGTTATGGACAGCAATACATTAGTACTCCCAATATAGACCGTATGGCTCAGGAAGGTATGAGGTTTACCCAGGCGTATGCCGGGAGTCCGGTTAGTGCCCCTTCACGTGCGACTATCATGACCGGGCAGCATTCTGGGCATTCTCATGTGCGTGGAAATAAGGAGTACTGGGGAGATTCTCCCTTGATGAAGTATGGAGATAATGATGAGTATACGGTAGTTGGACAGGAACCATACGACCCTAATCACATTATTCTTCCTGAAATAATGCAAAAGAACGGATATACTACCGGTATGTTTGGGAAATGGGCTGGGGGATATGAAGGCTCTTGTTCTACTCCGGACAAGCGTGGCATTGATGAGTACTACGGATTTATCTGTCAGTTTCAGGCTCATCTCTATTATCCTAATTTCTTGAACCGATATAGTAAATCGAATGGTGATACTGCTACTATACGTATCACATTGGATGAGAATATCAAATATCCGATGTATGGCGATGATTACAAGAAACGTCCTCAGTATTCTGCAGATTTAATTCATCAGGAAGCATTGAAGTGGATAGATTCCCAGGATGGTAGTCGGCCTTTCTATGGATTTTTTACTTACACGCTTCCTCATGCAGAACTTGTTCAGCCTAATGATTCTATTTTGAAACAATATAAAAAGAAGTTTTTCCATGATAAGACTTGGGGGGGATCTGAGGGTAGCAGATACAATCCTGCAGTGCATACACATGCCGAATTTGCCGGTATGATAACCCGTTTGGATACATACGTGGGTGAAATACTTACGAGACTGAAAGAAAAAGGGCTGGATAAAAATACGATAGTAATATTTAGTAGTGATAATGGTCCTCATGAAGAGGGAGGAGCTGATCCTGAATTTTTTGGTCGTGACGGAAAATTGCGTGGCTTGAAGCGCCAGTGTTATGAAGGTGGCATACGAATCCCGTTTATCGTGCGTTGGCCAGGGAAAGTGAAAGCTGGTACCGTGAATGATCATCAGCTTGCTTTTTATGATATTATGCCTACTTTCTGTGAGCTTATAGGAGATAAGAAGTTTCCTAAAAAATACATAAATAAAAACCTTGAAGGTGATTGTTTTGACGGTATTTCTTTTGCTCCTACGTTGTTTGGTGATGATGAAAACCAGAAAAAGCATGATTATCTTTATTGGGAGTTCCATGAAACAGACCAGCTTGCAGTACGTATGGGTGACTGGAAACTTGTGGTTAAGAAGGGTATTCCTCATCTGTATAATCTGGCTGATGATATTCATGAGGATAATGATATTTCAACCAATCATCCGGAAATAGTAAAGCAAATGATAGAGATAATAAAGAAAGAACATAAGGAAAGTGATATATTCAAAATAACTTTACCTCTATGAAAAAGAATTGTGTGATTGCTTTTTCCTCTTTGATGTTGTCTTGTGCATTATATGCTCAGAACAAAAGAATGAATGTCGTGTTTATTATGGCCGATGACCTGGGGCTGAACGATACGGGGTATACGGGAAGTGATTTTTATGAAACTCCTAATATCGATAAATTGTCTGAAGAAGGAATGGTGTTTACGAACGCATACTCTTCTGCGGCTAACTCGGCTCCAAGCCGGGCCTGTTTTATGAGCGGAATGTATACGCCTCGGCATGGAATCTTTACTGTAAGCCCTCCTGACAGGGGAGACAGAACGAAACGTAAACTGATTCCCATTCCCAATGTGGAGGATTTGAGGAAGGATATACCTACTATGGGGGAGTTGTTTAAAAGAAACGGCTATAGATGTGGTCATGTTGGAAAATGGCATTTGGGTGATGATGAAGATGGTACAGGACCGTTATCAAGAGGTTTTGATGTGAATGTGGCTGGAGGAAGAGCCGGAACACCGTATTCCTATTATTATCCTTATTGTAATAACAAGGGAATGTGTCATATAGGGTTGGAGAAAGGTAAACAAGGAGAATATCTTACAGACAGATTGACCGATGAGGCTGTAGCTTTCATAAAGGAATCTGCACATGGAGAAAAACCTTTTTTCCTTTATCTGGCACACCATGCAGTGCATACTCCTATTACAGCTCCGCAGAGTATTGTGGATAAATATGAGAAGAAAGCCAAAGGTAAATATCATACAAATTCAGTCTATGCGGCAATGGTTGAAACACTGGATAATAGTGTAGGAAAGATATGTGGTATAATAGATTCATTAGGTATAAGTGATAATACTATAATTATTTTCAATTCGGATAACGGTGGTTCTGAGCCTATAACAAATAATTATACAGTCAGAGGAGGTAAAGGAATGCCGTACGAAGGTGGAAATAGAGTGCCTTTAATAGTTAAATGGCCTAATGTGACCAAAGCTGGTGGGGTTTCGGATTGTCCGGTCAATAATATAGATTTCTTTTCTACTTTTCAAATGTATTTGGAAGGAAAAATAGGTGATGAACTTGATGGAGTAGATATTTATCCTTTATTGAATAATGAAAAATCTTCTATTGAAAGAGATTTATTCTGGCATTTCCCGGCTTATCTTGAGTCGTATACAGATAATGGAAAAGGTTTTAGGGCAAAGCCGTATACTTCTGTACGTTCAGGCAAATGGAAATTGATTTATTATTACGAAAATGAGAATACAGAGTTATTTGACTTGGATAAAGACCCTTTGGAAGAACATGATTTGTCTTGTGTAAACGAGGAAATGGTTTCGATTTTAAAGAAAAAGATTTTTAGTTGGATAGAAAGAGTAAATGCTCCAGTTCCGACAAAATTGAATCCTTATTATGAAGGAGATTAACGAATATCTTACCCGGTAGTGCTTATCTTTTTAAAGTACTACCGGTTTTTAATTAGTACTTTTATTGTTGTGTTATAAATTCAGGTGAAAGATTTATTCTAATGTTTTATACTTAAAATTTTATATCATCTGTCTGTTAGAAAATAATAAAATAAAAGATGTAATTTACATATCCTTTTTTACTTCAATAAATAGTTATACATTCGTGCGGTTTTTGCAAAATATGCAAAGAGAGAAAATAGAGAAGTCTAACCGTTAGTAATGTTATACTATGAAGCTAAAGTATTATTCTGTCTTGTCTTTGTGTGTACTTGGGGGCCTGTTGACTACCCCTGCCTCTGTATGGGCTGCACAGCAGACTGAGATAACTATCAGCAGTGCCAGTGTGCTGAATCCGTCGGCGGTAGAAGTGGTCTTTTCCAACCAGCAGCGCATGACGCTTGATTTTTATGGTGAAAATATTTTCCGGATGTTCCAGGACAATCAGGGAGGCATTGTGCGCGACCCGTAGGCTTCTCCTGAAGCTCAGATTCTGGTAGACCGTCCTCGGAAGGAGGTCGGCGAGCTGTCGCTGACAGACAAGGACGGAGTGATTACGATTTCTACGGGCAAAATTCAGATAGAAATGGACAAGCGTACGTCGCTGTTCAAGATTACGGATAAAATCCGTCAGAAGGTGGTAGTGGAATCAGCACGTCCGGTGGATTTCATGGAAAAACAAGTCTGCCTGTCACTCAAAGCACACGATAATGAGTATTTTTATGGAGGTGGTGTACAGAACGGCCGTTTTTCTCACAAAGGGAAAAGCATCCGTATTGTCAATACGAACCAGTGGACAGGTAAGCATTCGATAAACTACAAGTTTTAAACCTTTAT
>ENA-OPKA01000082-OPKA01000082.1-human-gut-metagenome-genome-assembly--contig:-NODE-82-length-16079-cov-2.057164_pt1 | contig 16079 bp, 10 predicted proteins | sample MGYA00241777_ERZ501679 | MGnify/ENA primary metagenome ERZ501679 (study PRJEB25962, sample SAMEA2042206) | human gut metagenome | biome: human gut; feature: human-associated habitat; material: faeces... | reverse complement strand
CTTTCTTAATATCGGAGATTGATGCGTTTTCTCTGGGCCAAGAACCTGCTGGCAGAAGTCCCTGAAAACGATTTTGAAAAGTACCGGTTGCTGGCTAAGGAAACATGGAATAAGGAATTATCAAAGATAAAGGTAGAGTCGGAGGACAAGGATGACAAGACCGTGTTCTATACCGCACTTTATCACAGTATGCTGGCTCCTACCATTTATTCGGATGTCGACGGACAATATTACGGACCGGATCAGAAGGTACATCAGGCAGAGAATTGGACCAATTACAGTACGTTCTCTCTTTGGGATACGTTCCGTGCCTCACATCCGCTGTTTACTTATACGCAGCCGGAACGGACTAATGATATGATTAAGTCATTCTTGGCATTCTATGAACAGAACGGCCGTTTGCCGGTATGGAACTTCTATGGAAGTGAAACAGACATGATGATTGGTTACCACGCAGTGCCAGTTATTGTGGATGCGTATTTGAAGGGTATCGGTGATTTTGATGCAGAAAAGGCATTGGAAGCTTGTGTCACTACGGCGAATATTGATGCGTACAGAGGTATTGGCTTTTATAAGCAAAAGGGGTACATCCCTTATAATGTCACAGATGAATATAATTCCGAGAACTGGTCGTTGTCAAGAACACTGGAATATGCGTTCGATGATTTTTGTATAGCTGAAATGGCTGCCAAGATGGGGCGGAAGGATATTGCGGAGACTTTCTATGCCCGTTCGCAGAATTACCGGAATGTGTATAATCCGGCTACTTCTTTTATGCAGCCTAAAGATGATAAAGGTAATTTTATCAAGGATTTCCATGCCGAGGAATATACGCCACATATTTGTGAAAGCAATGCATGGCATTATTTTTGGTCTGTACAGCATGACATTGATGGCCTTGTGAGCATGGTGGGAGGAAAGGAACGTTTTAGAGAGAAGCTTGACAGCATGTTTACATATCACCCGACGGACGACCACGAATTGCCTATCTTTAGTACAGGTATGATTGGACAGTATGCACACGGAAATGAGCCGAGCCATCATGTGGCCTATCTGTATAATAAAGTCAATCAGCCTTGGAAAACGCAGCAATATGTGTCGCAGATTATGGATGAACTGTATCTGAACACCCCGGCTGGTTTGTGTGGAAATGAGGATTGCGGACAGATGTCGGCATGGTATGTGTTTAGTGCCATGGGTTTTTATCCTGTAAATCCTGTTTCTGGTGAATATGAAATTGGAAAGCCGAAATTTAAAAAGGTTGAATTGCAGCTGGCAAATGGTAAAGTATTTACTGTGGTTGCAAAGAACCTTGACAAGGAAAATAGGTACATACGTGCTGTGAAATTGAACGGTAAGGACTATCATCAGAGTTTTATTACGCATGAGCAGATTCTGTCGGGTGCAACATTGGAACTGGAGATGTGTAATGAGTCTGGACATATATGGTATTAATTGAAAATCTTAAACTTGGAATTCGTTATGAAGAAATTAGCATTGTTAATTATGATAATGTGCTTTGCCCTTCACGGTAAAGCCACCAATTATGCAGATTATGTAAATCCGCTGATTGGTACTCAATCTACTTATGAGTTTTCTTCCGGAAATACGTATCCGGCTATTGCACGTCCGTGGGGTATGAACTTCTGGACACCTCAGACCGGGAAGATGGGAGATGGATGGCAGTATATGTATACTGCGACTAAAATCAGAGGGTTTAAGCAGACACATCAGCCAAGCCCGTGGATTAATGACTACGGTCAGTTTTCTATTATGCCGGTGGTAGGAGAGCCGGTGTTTGATGAGAACAAACGTGCCAGCTGGTTCTCACATAAAGGTGAAGAAGCAAAGGCATATTATTATAAAGTGTATCTGGCAGAACATGATGTAGTGACAGAACTGGTTCCGACTGAACGGGCAGCCCTGTTCCGTTTTACTTTCCCTGAGAATGAGCATTCTTACGTAGTGATTGATGCGTTTGACAAAGGTTCTTATGTGAAGATTGATGCGGCAAATAACCGTATTATCGGTTATTCTACCAAGAATAGCGGTGGTGTGCCTGATAACTTCAAGAACTATTTTGTAATTGAATTTGACAAGTCTTTTACATATAAGGCTACGGTGGCCGACAGCTGTATCTCTGTGGATAAAGCTGAACAGGAGGCAAATCACGCAGGAGCTATTATCGGTTTCGCTACTCGAAAAGGTGAAAAGGTACACGCCAGAGTGGCTTCTTCTTTCATCAGTCAGGCACAGGCTTTAGAAAATCTGAAGGAGTTGGGCAATGACAGTTTTGATGTGTTGGTAGAAAAAGGTAAGACAGCCTGGAATGAAGCGTTGGGCAGAATCGAGGTAGAAGGTGGTAATCTTGACCAGTATCGTATGTTCTATTCTTGCTTGTACCGTTCGCTGTTGTTCCCTCGTAAGTTCTATGAGATAGATGCCAACGGACAGGTAATGCATTACAGTCCTTACAACGGACAAGTACTTCCGGGATATATGTACACGGATACAGGTTTCTGGGATACATTCAGATGTCTTTTCCCTTTGTTGAATTTGGCTTATCCCTCTGTGAATAAAGAAATACAGGAAGGGCTTGTCAATACTTACAAAGAAAGTGGATTCTTCCCTGAATGGGCCAGCCCCGGACATCGCGGATGTATGGTGGGCAACAATTCTGCTTCCGTGTTAGTTGATGCTTATATGAAAGGTGTAAAAGTGGACGACCTGAAGACATTGTATGAAGGACTGCTCCATGGAACAAAGAACGTGCATCCGGAAGTATCTTCTACGGGACGTTTGGGATATGAATATTATAATAAATTAGGTTACGTGCCTTGTGATGTGAAGATACACGAGAATGCAGCCCGTACACTGGAATATGCGTATGATGACTGGTGTATCTATAAACTTGCTAAAGAACTGAAGCGCCCGAAAAAGGAAATCAAGCTTTTTGCAGAACGTGCTATGAACTATAAGAATCTGTTTGATTCGGAGACCAAATTGATGAGAGGCAAAAAGGAAAACGGTGAATTCATGAAACCTTTCTCTCCGTTGAAATGGGGGGATGCCTTCACAGAAGGAAACAGCTGGCACTACACCTGGTCGGTGTTCCATGACCCTCAGGGACTGATTGACTTGATGGGAGGAGACAAGGCCTTTGTGTCTATGCTTGATTCTGTCTTCTCTGTACCGCCTGTATTCGATGACAGCTATTATGGTTTTGTAATCCATGAGATTCGTGAGATGACCGTGATGAATATGGGTAACTATGCACATGGAAACCAGCCTATCCAACACATGATTTATCTGTACAATTATGCCAAACAGCCGTGGAAAGCGCAGTACTGGTTGCGTCAGGTGATGAATAAGATGTACACACCGACTCCGGATGGATATTGTGGTGACGAGGACAATGGACAGACTTCTGCATGGTATGTATTTACTGCATTGGGATTCTATCCGGTATGTCCGGGAAGCAATGAATATGTGGTAGGTGCTCCTTTGTTCAAGAAAGCGACTATTCATCTGGAAAATGGAAAGGATGTAACGATTGAAGCTCCGTTGAACAGTGAGGAGAATTTGTACATCAAAGAGATGAAATTGAATGGGAAATCTTATACTCATAACTATTTTTCACATGAAGATTTGATGAATGGAGCGAAAATACAAATAGAAATGAGTAACTTGCCGAACGAAAACAGAGGTATAGCTGCAGAAGATGCTCCTTACTCGTTTTCAGTGGATGAGAAATAAGAACCTTCATATATTAAATTTAAAACCATGAATAAGAAATCATTATTGTTTGTTCCGGTTTTGTCTTTGTGTCTGGCTTCTTGTGGAAGTAGCCAGAAAGGGCAGGAGATGGAAGATTTGACACAGTTTGTAGACCCTCGTATCGGTACTGGCGGACATGGACATGTGTTTTATGGAGCCAATGTGCCTTATGGATTTATTCAGCTGGGTCCGACAAGCATTCCTCAGTCATGGGACTGGGTATCGGGTTATCATGTATCAGACTCTACGGTGATAGGATTTCCGCATACGCATCTGAGCGGCACCGGCATAGGCGACTTGCATGACATCAATGTAATGCCGGTAGTAGGAGAAGTGACCTATTCAAGAGGAGATGCTTCATCGTATGAAACCGGTCTGTGGTCTTACTCAGACCGCTCGAAAGAAGTTGTGACTCCGGGTTACTATCGTACTCACCTGTCAAGATACAATGTGGATGTAGAATTGACAGCTACCAAGCGTGTCGGCTTCCATAAATATACTTTCCTGGGAAATGAAAGTCCGGCCATTGTATTTGATATGGTAAACGGTGGCTGCTGGGATAAAACCACAGAAGCCGTGATACGGGTGGTAAACGACAGCACTGTGAGTGGTTATCGCTATTCAAAGGGATGGGCTGACGACCAGCGTGTATTTTTCCGTGCAGAGTTCTCACGTAAGTTTGATAACGTAGAATTTATTGTCAATGATTCTGTAAAGGAAGGTGATATGGCAAAAGGTGCACAGCTGTTTGCCAGAGTCAACTTTGCTGCAGGAAACCAGGAACCGGTGTATATGAAGGTGGCATTGTCTCCTACTTCAGAAGAAGGTGCACAACTGAATATGCAGACAGAACTGAGTGGTTGGGACTTTGAGAAGACGATTGCAGATGCTAAGGCTGCCTGGAATAAGGAATTGAATAAGGTAAAAGTGTATACTACAGATGAGGCTTCAAAGAAGATTTTCTATACAAGTCTGTATCACACCTTGTTTGCCCCGTCTGAATTCTGTGATGTGAACGGTGATTATTATGGAGCCGATAAGCAGATGTACAAGGGCGAAGGTTTTGTAAATTACACTACATTCTCACTGTGGGATACCTATCGTGCAGCACAGCCGTTGATGACAATTCTTCATCCTGAAAAGATGAGTGATATCATTAATACCATGCTTCACATCCATCAACAGCAAGGAAAGCTTCCGGTATGGCATCTGATGGGGTGTGAAACCAACTGTATGGTAGGTAATCCGGGTGTACCGGTGGTGGCAGATGCCATTTTGAAGGACATCAAAGGCTTCGATACAGAGTTGGCTTTCAAGGCACTGAAAGAATCTTCTATGTTGCCTGAACGTGGAATGGAACATCGCATTGAATACGGATTCATTCCGGCAGACAAGATGACGGAAGCTATTGCGTACGATATGGAATATGCTATTGCAGACTGGGCAGTGGCACAGGCAGCTCAGAAACTTGGCAAGCAGGAAGATTATGAATATTTCCTGAAACGTAGCAAGTCATATAAGAATTATTTTGATGCTTCTACAGGCTTCATGAGAGGAAAGATGCTCGACGGTTCCTGGCGTACTCCGTTTAGTCCTTATGCATCTTCTCACAGAGAAGACGACTATTGTGAAGGAAATGCATGGCAGTACACATGGCTGGTACCTCACGATGTAGAAGGATTGGTGGAATGTTTCGGCAGTAAAGAAGCGTTTGTGAACAAACTGGATTCTTTATTCCTGGCAAACGGTGATATGGGAGAAGCTTCTTCTCCGGATATTAGTGGATTGATTGGCCAGTATGCGCATGGTAACGAACCGAGTCATCATACTGTTTACCTGTACACTCTTGTAGGTCAGCCTTGGAAGACGGCCGATAGAATTAAAGAGATTCTTCATACCATGTATACAGACCAGCCGGATGGTTTGTCAGGTAATGAGGATGTAGGACAGATGTCGGCTTGGTATATCCTTTCTTCTTTCGGATTCTATCAGGTAGAACCAGCTGGTGGCAAGTTTGTATTTGGTTATCCGAACTTTGATAAGGTAGAAATTGCTGTTCCTGCTGGCAAGTTCGTTATAGAACGTGAAAACAAAGGTCAGCAGAACAATTACATACAAGGTATTGTCTTCAATGGAACTGAATATAAGAAACCCTGGATTGAATACGCCGATATTATGAAAGGCGGCGAATTGAAGTTCCTGATGGGAGATGAGCCGGTAGTATGGTATTAAAATGTAAGTCTGACTATATATTGGGAACCCGTCATCGAGCCTGTGGCTTGGTGGCGGGCTTTCTTTTTTTAAGAAAATAAAATTCATAAAGGAGTTAGGAAGAAATATGAAAATTTCTTCCTAACTTGCGCTCCAGAAATAATTAACCTTAAAAAGGACAGATGGAAAAGACTCTTACTAAAGCAATCAAAACTATTTGCTGTTCATTGACGGGAGTGCTGACGATTAGTGGGGCTCCTCAGCAGTTGTATGCGGAAAATGCATCCTTGCCTTATTGGAAGGATATTCAGACTGTATCAGTAAACCGGGAAGCGCCGAGATCGGCTTTTATGACTTATGCTGACAAGACTCAGGCCTTGACTGGAAAATATGAAAACAGCCCTTATTATGAGTTGTTGAATGGTACGTGGAAATTTTATTATACGGACTCGTATTTGAATCTGCCTGCAGACATTATCTCTCCGGAAGTGAGTACAGAAGGGTGGCACGATATTAAGGTGCCGGGAAACTGGGAAGTGCAAGGATTCGGTACGGCTATTTATACGAATCACGGATATGAGTTTCAACCTCGTAACCCTCAACCTCCCTTGTTGCCGGAGAAGAATCCAGTGGGAGTGTACCGGCGTGATATTACCGTACCTTCAGAATGGAAGGACCGTGATATTTACCTTCACATTGCCGGAGCAAAATCAGGATGCTATGTGTATTTGAACGGAAAGGAGGTCGGTTATAATGAGGACTCCAAGAATCCGGCTGAATACCTGATAAATGATTATCTGAAGGAAGGTAATAATGTGCTGACCTTAAAAATCTTCCGTTGGAGTACAGGCTCTTATCTGGAATGTCAGGATTTTTGGCGTATCAGCGGTATAGAACGTGACGTATTCCTTTATTCACAGCCGAAAGCTTCAGTACAGGATTTCCGGATTGTGTCTACTTTGGATGATTCGTACCGTAACGGTATTTTCCGTTTGGATATGGAGCTGAAGAATCATCGTACCAATACGGCTGGGCTGAGTATTGGATATGAGTTGCTCGATAATAACGGAAAGGTAGTAGCCAATGGTGAAGAAACCGTAGACGTACTTGCTGGTAAAGAAGGTACCGTATCGTTCAGCAAGGAACTGCCGGAAGTAAAAACCTGGACTTCGGAAGCTCCTAATTTGTATAAGCTGTTGATGACTGTAAAGGAAAATGGAAAGGTGACCGAAGTGATTCCTTACCATGTAGGATTCCGTCGCATTGAAATCAAAGAAATAGACCAAAAGGGTACCAATGGAAAGAATTACCATGTGTTGTTTATCAATGGGCAGCCTTTAAAACTGAAGGGTGTAAATATTCATGAACATAATCCGTTGACAGGACACTATGTAGATGAGGCGCTGATGCGTAAGGACTTGGAGCTGATGAAACGGAACAATATCAATACGGTACGTTTGTGTCATTATCCGCAAGACCGCCGTTTCTATGAGCTCTGTGATGAATATGGTATTTACGTGTACGATGAGGCGAACATTGAAAGTCATGGAATGTATTATGATTTGCGTAAGGGTGGAACCTTGGGAAATAACCCGGAATGGTTGAAACCGCATCTTTACCGTGTGGAGAACATGTTTGAACGGAATAAGAACTATCCTTCAGTCACCTTCTGGTCATTGGGTAATGAGGCTGGAAACGGTTACAACTTTTATGAGGCTTATTTGTGGGTAAAACAGGCCGACAAGGGACTGATGGACCGTCCGGTAAATTATGAACGTGCTCAGTGGGAATGGAACTCTGATATGTATGTGCCGCAATACCCCAGCGCATCCTGGCTGGAATCAATAGGCCGGTTAGGAAGTGACCGTCCGGTAGTGCCTTCAGAATATGCACATGCCATGGGTAACTCTACCGGAGGCTTGTGGGACCAGTGGAAGGCTATCTATCAGTATCCTAATTTGCAGGGAGGATATATCTGGGACTGGGTAGACCAGGGCATTTTAGTGAAGGATGAAAACGGAAGAGAATATTGGGCATACGGAGGTGATTTCGGTACCAACATGCCGAGCGACGGTAACTTCTGCTGCAACGGTATCGTTTCGCCGGACCGCACCCTGCATCCGGCCATGAACGAGGTGAAATACGCCCATCAATATGTAGGCTTCGAACCGGTTGACTTGAGCAAAGGTATATTCAAGGTACAGAACCGCTACTACTTCACCAACCTGAAGAAATACATGATTACCTATCAGGTGAAAGCCAACGACAAGGTAATCAGAAACGGAAAGGTATCGCTCGACATCGCACCACAAGAAAGTCAGGAACTGACCGTAAACGTAAACGGTCTGGAGCCGAAAGTCGGAACCGAATATTTCGTCAACTTCAGCGTAACTACGGTTGAACCAGAGCCATTGGTACCGATAGGCTATGAGCTGGCACATGAGCAGTTCCGTCTGCCGATTGAACCGGTAGCCCGCACCTTCGCAACAGACGGTCCAGCCTTGAAATGCAGCACCGACGGCAATCTGCTGAAGGTCTCTTCTTCCCGCCTGAATTTCGTATTCGATAAGGAAAGCGGTATCGTCACTTCCTACAAGGTCAAAGGAACCGAATACTTCGACAAAGGCTTCGGTATCCAGCCGAATTTCTGGCGTGCGCCGAACGACAACGACTACGGAAGCCAGGAACCGAAGCGTCTGCAGATCTGGAAACAGTCCAGCAAGGATTTCCGCGTCGTAGAGGCTACCCTGGACATGGACGGTAAAGATGCCGTACTGAAAGCCACTTACCTGTTGGCCGCCGGCAACCTGTACATCGCTACCTACCGCATCCATCCGTCGGGTGTCGTAAAAGCCGACTATACCTTTACCTCTACCGAAATGGAGGCCAACAAGACCGAACTTTCGGAAGCTACCCTCATGGCTACCTTCACTCCGGGCAACGATGCCTTGCGCAAGGAAAGCTCCAAACTGGTAGTTCCGCGCATCGGTATCCGTTTCCGTCTGCCTGTCCACATGAATCAGGTGACTTACTTCGGACGCGGACCGGAAGAGAACTACATCGACCGCAACAACGGAACCCTGGTAGACCTCTACAAGAATACCGCCGACAACATGTACTTCCCGTATGTGCGTCCGCAGGAGAACGGCCATCATACCGATACCCGCTGGCTGAGTCTGGGCAAGAAGGGCAAAGGACTGACCATCTATGCCGACAACACCATCGGATTCAATGCCCTGCGTAACTCGGTAGAAGATTTCGACGGCGAAGAAGCTACCCACAGAGACTATCAGTGGAACAACCGCGACGCGGAAGAACTGAAGCACGATGTAGCTACCGCCAAGAACATCAAGCCGCGCCAGACCCACATCAACGACATCACTCCGCGCGATTTCGTGGAAGTATGTGTTGACATGAAACAGATGGGTGTAGGCGGTTACGACAGCTGGGGAGCCATCCCAGACCCGCAATACCTGTTGCCTGCCAACAAGGAATATCAGTGGGGCTTCACCATCGTACCGATGTAATGATTTGAAATCAGCCTCCTGAATATTAAGAATCCTCTTGTGTAACTGTCTACTATCCAGCACACAAGAGGATTTTTAATTTCTCCACTTCAGGCAATAATTGACGCTAAACACCATTCTCTTCCATCTACTCATCAGAAAGTACCATTTCTCCCAATAAAAATTCAAATCCAACGGGCAGAATCTTCAGTTCCCGACGAAGTTTATATAAACGCCGACGTAGTTTATATAGATTCCGTCGACGTTTATATAAACCACGTCGTGGTTTATATATTATATACAGATAAAGGAACCTTTATCCCCGCTTCTTTCAGGAAACAGATACTGGCCACGAACCAATTGATATAAATGACGAAAGGCCTGCCAAACGACAAGCCTAACGTATATATTAGAAAAAATAATGACAGATCATCGCTCTGCTACACGGATACTATCCCGAAGCACCAACAGCCCTTCCGGCCCCATGTTGAACAGCAGATCGACGATACTCAGGTTCGGCTGGAAGCCTTGCTTTTCTTCGAACACCTGGTAATACGGATGAGGAAAAAAATCGGGAACTGCCTCGGCAATGTCCCGTTTCGGATGAATCCGCTCCCGGAAATCATCTACCGACTGAGGCTCGGTTACATAGTCCGTAGTCGGACAAAGTACGGGCTGGATATCCAGCTGCTCGCACACCCACGTACAGAGTTCCCCGTTGAAATCGTACAGGAACTCGTATTTCTGTTCGTAGAAGCGATGGAACTCATCGGCATAATAATCGAAGAAAGGGCTCTGTCGGTAAGCGGCTACGAAAGCGTTCCAGTGCGTATGCCGCCAGTTGCCATGGTCGGAGATACGGACATCCTTCATCAGACATTTCGCCTCATCCGCCTTCTCGGTCGGTATCGTCAGAGCCAGCGGACCGTTGGCCGAAGCGATGACACACCGGTTGCGGTAAGTCTGCTTCATGTAATGGTCATAGCGTTCGATATATGCTTTCTCGCACGCATATAGCTTGGTGTAATATACCACCGGGGCCAGATAGGCCGAACTCAACAAAACTTCTTTCTGCATCTGAACAATGAAATGAATGAAAAACTACTGTACCCGTTGCCAGAAGCGTTCCAAACGGACGGGGTACCATACTCTCCAGGCTTTCCCAATCAGGTGGTCCTCGGGTACAAAACCGAACAGACGGGAATCACGCAGATTTACCGGATCGTTCGAAGCCACCCAATAATAATCCTTGCTGAAACAATAATGCCCCACCGGACTTCCTTCTACATACAGCGTATCACCTTTGATAGTGGCCTGTCGGTGTTCGTGCAGACGGATGGTATTACACAGCAAGGTCACGTTCCACGGGTAAACCTTCACCACCTGTCCCTTGGCCGGAACGACAAACGGATAAGCCTTTTCCGGATGGCGCTCATTCAAGGGGACCATCGGAAGTGATTTCCCAACTTTTTGGGAAATCAGATAAGATTCATAATAACTGAAACTACGGATATAACTGCCGTCCTCGGTATAACCGGCCAACAGATTACCCTGAATGCCCAATGTATCCAGCATCGCCAGCAATCGTTCCTCCTGATCGGCCGGATAGACATACAGTTCCTTGGCATCAGGACTGAACACCGGTCCTTCCACCTGTATCAAATCCTTGTTCAACATCAGCGTATCGCCCGCCGAACCGATACACCGGCTGATATACAGCGGACGACACTCTACTGCCGTATGCTCTTCGCGCGGCATCGGGCTGTTGAACACCACAATATCTCCTTTTTCCACCCGTGAAGCACCTATCCGGCGATAGCCCCACCACGACTGGAAGGGCAGACGAAGCCCGTAACTCCACTTGTTCACCAATACGCCTTCCCCCTGATACAGACTGTTTTCCATACCTGCCGAAGGAATAAAGCACGAAGTCACCAGCAGAGTCTTGACCAAACCGACGCTTACCAGCACCGCAACCGTTACTTTCAGCCACCTGAGCCTACGTTTCTTCATCACGGAACGGAGAATCTTCTAGAGAGACTTATTTGATGTTATCGACGAACTTGAACAGACGGTTCCAGCGGATTTTTCCATCGGTCCATCCACGGTCCGGATCCAAAGACAACCAGATAAAGATAGGTTTACCTACGATGTGGTCTTCCGGTACAAAACCCCAGAAACGTGAATCGGCCGAATTGTGCCGGTTGTCGCCCATCATCCAGTAATAATCCATCTTGAAGGTATACTTGTTCGTTTCTTGTCCGTTAATATAGATTTTTCCATCTTTTACCTGCAAGTCATTGCCTTCGTAATTCTTGATAGGACGCTCGTAAACCGGCAGATTCTCCAGTGTCAGCGTCACGGTTTCACCCTTCTTCGGAATCCAGATAGGTCCGTAATTGTCGCAGGTCCATCCTGTATGCTTATTTACCGGATAGAGTCCTCCGGTATCATCATCCGGAACATTCTGAATGGAAACCACCAGATCTTTCCGGTTCTCCAAAGCAGCCTTTGCCTGAGCCGTCAGCGGCATGTTGTACACCGATTCTTCCGGATAATACGCCATCAGGTCTTCCTGACTGATACCTAATTCGTGACAGAAATCTTCCGGAAGCATCCCGTTGGTATACACCAGATAACGGTATTGTACATTATCAGGTTCCTTATTCGGCTTTCCGTCCAAATAGATAATGCGGTTCTTGATTTCCAGGGTCTGTTTCCGTACCCGAACCTTCATCTTCATCTGTACCCGGGTCTGTTTCAGAACCAGGAGTTTCCGTAATATCCGGATCATCGCCACAAGAAGATAGGCCCACACACATCATCGATGCGAACAGCCATGCGATAAAATAAATCTTTTTCATAGTAGCTCAGTTTTATGGTGAAACAATAAGTTAAAGTTGCATATACGTTAAGAGCATCTCCTGGCAAGTAAGTTACATGGTCTTCAGGCATTCGTACCAGGATGATTTACCCAATCTGTCGGAATCCTTCACTTTTCTGATATACCATACTCCATTATCGGTGTAATCGATGTATTTATATGTCCGGACACTTTTTTCGCCGGAAGTATAGTATCGGGTTCTCTTTACAGGAAAGAACTGTTTGTTCAGTTTATATTCATCAAGCCATAGTACTTTTCCTGTTTTTGTATCAGAATAGGCTACGGATATTCGGCGACGATTCTCGCTATAATCATATATGGAATTATTGAATACTTGTATGCGTAAGTTACCCCGAACCAGTTCTTTCAGATTACCTGCAAAATATTTATTGTCCTCACGGACAATGTGTGTATATTTTTCCTCATTGCGCGAAATGAGATTCCCGTTACTGTCAAACCGGAAATAGTCTACCACATTATTCATCCACACCGTGTGTTTGCTGCTGTTTCCTTCACAAAGAAATACAGTTCTGGGAGAGTCAGTCTGTCCATAATGGAACAGGTCAGTAAAATCGCACAATTGTGCCCTTACAGTAACAGACATTACCATAGATAACGCAAAAAACAACATAAACTTTTTCATAGGGCAATATTTTTATGATTTGACATATTTTATGTATTACACAGTGAATATATGCATTTTTTAAGAGTTTTGCAATAATCTATTTCAAAATGTTTGGATATGTCTGCCGTTTTAATAATCTGCTATTGGAAGATTTCTTTGGAATAAGGGCATAAAAAAAGCGACTCATTTGAGTCGCTTTTTTAAAAGGATTATAAAAGATTACTGAATCTTCTTTACTACGAACTTCAAGTCGTTGGTGAATCCCAGACCATCTTCGATAGTCAGCGTAATTTCCACTTCTTCCTGGTCAGCTACAGCAGTCGGTAACTGGATTACGATACCGCCTGTATGAGCACCAACCATAGTTGTAGTAGGATCTATAACTTCACCTGTTGCAGCTTTACGCTTAGCAGCAGCATCAACTTGATATATCTTAATTTGACTTGCATCAGGTGTACCGATTGTATAAGATAATTTTCCTGTTTGCGCATCAATTGCCCAGCCTGCTTTACCTGCATTAATGAAGTTGTTATAAGTTGTAGAACCAGTCTTAGCTTTTGCACTGAAGTTAGCTACATTAAAGATTTCATCTACTGTCATGAATCCACGCTGTTCTTCATTGAAGCTTGCTTCATTCAAAGTCTTACGAACAACAACTTTACCATCAGCATCGATTCCATCGAATAAGAAGAATTTACCTTCCATCGGAGTCATCAAGTTCAGAATGTCATTCGAAATAAATACATCGTGAGTACCGGTATTGACTACCAATGTTTCTTTACCGTCAGCCATCTTCAAAGAAGAATGGTTCAGCAAGCTGGCAAATTTCAAAGTGAAGTCTTTTACTTTCGGTTCTTCGTATACACCGTAATGTTTGAATTCCGGTTGTACAAGAACAGATTTTTCAACCTCATCACCATCTGAATCATAAGTGACAGTTGCATCTTCTACAGTAGTGTTCCAAGCGTTCCAGCTAGTGCTATACTCCAAATCTGATTTAAATTTGCCGATAACATTCTGACCCTTACCTAATAAGGTAACATCACTTGCATCATCCTGCATCATTTGGTAGTACTTAGCATTGTTGTCATATACAGTATGTTCTGTAGTCCAAGCTTGGAATGCTTCATACAGTGGCAAGTACATCTTAACAGCATTGTTCGGATCTACAGTTGTTTTTCCATAAGCACCATAAGATGTCAAAGTTTCGTGACCGTTCTGATCGGTTGTCCATACTGTCCACTTGTCATTGGTGTGGGTAATATCCAAAGTCGGCTGCTGCAATTCGAATGGGAATGTCAACTGAGCAACTACATTGTTGGCAATCGGATCCTTCACAGTCATTACCAATTCGTAGGCAGTATTCAGTTTGAAGTTATCGCTTCCATTAGGGGTACTTTCTAAGGCTTCATCTACCAAGAACTGCAAACCAATCTTCTTGTTTGTATTATCAATTTTATAACGGATATTCTTCAGAAGATCGCCATTGTTATTGTCAGCATTGTTGCCACCTTCACCACCGAACAATTCAAATGATACAGCATCTTCGGCAGTAGTGCTCAACGTTTCTATGGCTGCGTTCCATACCAATTTGTCTGCTTCAGACAAGCCATTATAGAATTCCGCAAAGTCATAATCATCTTTGGTCATGAAGAATGTGTTGGCTGTTGGAACAAATCCATTACCAGCACCGGCAGCTTCACCTGTATACATTACATATGTAGCAGATGCAAGTTCAGCATCGAATGGCTTGATAAGATCTGGGAAGGCAGTTGTGGTTACATTTGCCATCTCTTCAGCAAACTTAACAGTGAACACATCTCCTTGATTGGTTCCGGTCTGACCCTGATAGATTGTACCGTTTACTAAAATATAGTTGTACACGAATTTAATCTCATTGCCTACAGCAGTTTCTCTGTTGAAGCTGAATGTATAACCATCATCAGAAATTTTCACTCCATACAATTCTGCTTTTTGTAGATTGCTTGCGCTCTGTTCCAATGTCAACCAATAGTCGTATACGGCAGATTCATCACCATGATATACAACTACAGGTTTTACCCATTCTCCTTGATGCGTATATTGCATATCACGAGCCTCAGCAGTTGTTTCTTTCATTTGTCTCAACTCAGCTGACAAGTCGTACGGAGTATTGAATGTAGTACCTTCATTAGTTGCCTGAAGTGTCAATGCATAAGGAGACTCTACATCATTAGCTTTAAACTTCTTATACAGGTTAGTTCTAATATCTGTCAGATTATTGTTATCATAACGAGTATAATCATTTTCCAATACCCAGATACCGTTTTTAGAACTTGCTCTCGAAGTCACCTCATCAGCTGTAAGAGCGCTACCTTCGTATGCTTGTGCCGGTTTGAATGTCAACTCTGTATCATCACCGTTAGAATTCTTCAAGGCAAATTTATAGATGGAAGCGTCTGCAGATTGTGGATTAACAACAATCTTCAAATCACGATCAAGTGTCGTATAAAGACCGGCTTTCAATGTTCTGTCGTAAGGGCTGTATGTTACATCTGCATCATTAATGTCATACAATGCTTCGAACTTAACACTCTTACCTTCAACGCCTGCGTTAATTACATTAATGTAGCTCAAAACGGCTCCTGCTTTCATCAATACCACAGTCTGCATCTTACCGTCAGCATCCGGCAATGTGATTGTTACAGTACCTGCATCTTGATTATCCAGAATAGAGTATTCGCCTACTTTGATACCTGTACCTTCACCATTTACGGTCAACTCACCGTTTACTACAGTTACAGTATCACCTACTTTACCTATAGTCTCACCATTAACCTTTAGTTCCTGGCCTTCGATAGTAATCTTTACATCAGCCACTTCACCTGCTGTAGTTTTAATTGTATAAGTGTGAGTTCCTTCACCGTCAACTACAGTCAGAACACCAGTTGCTTCATCAAAAGTAACACTTGAAACGCCTGTGCCAAGGTTATCGATCTGAGACTTCAAAGAAGCCAAATCAGAAACGACAGTATTAATCTGTTCCTGCAAGTTGTTGATGTCATCATCATAGTCTTTACAAGAAGTAAAAGTTCCT
>ENA-OPKA01000042-OPKA01000042.1-human-gut-metagenome-genome-assembly--contig:-NODE-42-length-21718-cov-2.132253_pt1 | contig 21718 bp, 21 predicted proteins | sample MGYA00241777_ERZ501679 | MGnify/ENA primary metagenome ERZ501679 (study PRJEB25962, sample SAMEA2042206) | human gut metagenome | biome: human gut; feature: human-associated habitat; material: faeces... | reverse complement strand
TCATGGATATTTGCCAACGTAGTTCCTCTAGTGAGATAAGGGAATAACACTTTTCATAACTGAGATAATCCCTTTATATAGGGAACATGGTATTTTCAGTGGGATTTTTTGTTATTTTCAATTGTTCACTAGCAAGTACCTACGGACGGGAGTATCCACAAACACCACTTCCAAATAGAATAAAAACTGTCCTTATCCCGGCATTATATTGAACAAAGAAAAAATCCCAATCCTGCCACACCTATCCAATGTAGATATGACAAGACCGGGATATTATTGTCCTACACCTTACTGCTTTTTATCCTTATCTGACCTTGCTTACTGTTTTGCCATCATGTACATTATACTTACAGAAAACACAAAATGGTCAGGCAATGGTGACTACAATACGAACCGAACCGGCTTATATGCTTGACCTATAAAACCTCCTGTCACTGCCGAACGTATTATGGCTGTACGAGTAATCAACAACTCCTTCTATTTCCTTTCCAGGCATTTCACAATATGCATCCTCCAGATATTCCAGGGCTTTATCCTTCCGTATTCCGGCTTTGCAGAGAGTCCCGGCAATTACCAGCATTGAATTATGCCTATTGCCTTTCTCGAAGTATTCAGGCTTTTCCTTCTTCCAATGTTTGTCTAGCCTTTCCATTACCGCATCGTCAGTCAATACCATCTTTCCAAGCCGTTCAAGGAAATTGGAGGTGTAATCGTCAAGCCTTGCATCGCCATCATCCTGTACTGCCACAAATTTATCGTTCTTTGTTTCAGGCTTAACGAGTGTATTGTCAAACTTGAAATGGAAAGCCACGGGTTCAGGATTTACCCATATGTCAGGGTCATAACTTAGGTATTGGCATCTTGAAAGGTCCATCACTCCATCGTCTATCTGGGGAAGCCTGCATATTTCCATCAGCTGAAGGTAAAGGTTCCAATGGTTTTCAGGGTTTACGGAGTCATGGAGTACTATCGCTTTCAGTCCCTTTCCACTCGGTGTTTCGAATACGGAATAAACAAACGGATATGACTTGAGCTTTTCCTTGGCTTCCATCATGCTTTCCCTGTCATCGAAACCGTCATAATCAAGGGCCGTGAATGACGAATACTTCTCTATCCAGTTGTCGCTCCTGTACTTGAAACAACCGTTGACGCATACCACGGGAAGCAAGTCTTTTTTCATACTGTCCTGTAGCTCCCCGTCGTCAATGCCCCTTATTTCGGATATTACGTCTTTCAAGCTCGTTTCCTTCCCGGACTTCCTTATCTTGTAACTGCCTGTCCTTACCATCTCAAGAAACCTGTCAATTGTCATCTTTCCTGGTGAATTAGGCAACCATGCAAAAGGGAAGAAGGTGATGTCTTTCTGGTACAGTGACTTGACGTCGATATACCTTTTTCCTGTCCTTGAATCCTGATAATTCATTACCGTAACGTATTCAGCCGCATCATTGGCGCTGGCTTTCCTTTTCCGGCCTGTCCCTTCATACACCTTGCCGAGCACCGATTTCAGTTCCTTGGGCGTATAGCGTCTTTCCTCAAGTGCGTTCCTTACCTCGATTACCGTCCTGTCGTCAAAAGGCGTAGGTTCGGACAACGCCGACTTTATCCTGCTCTCCTGGAAACCGAGCGACTTCAGGTTGTCATATCCCAGTGCGTCCCAATATTCTCCATATTTATGTGACACGAAATCCAGTTCCCCGACCAATTCAGGATGCATGTTACGGAAATCGCAATAGACCTTGATTTTCCTGTCGGTTATTCCTGTCCCCTCGAAATCCGCCTTGAAGGAAAGTACGTCTGGGTTCGTCGACTTTGTTCCCGATACCGGCATTATACCTGCCTGCCTCTGCTCCCTTGCAACGCTGTACTGGCTGCTGTAGTTCTTCTTCCTTATCTGCCACGCCCTTATTTCCGCCAGCATATAAAGGGTGTTGAACTTGACGGACGGATTTCCCGATTTTCTGTCGTCTACTACCATAAGGTAATCGTCCCTGTAACGGTCACGCTCCATGCTGCTCCTGTATTTCGGAAGGTTGAGGTTCTGTTCTTCACGGGTCATCCTGTCGTAGCAGTTTATCAGGTCGTTGGTCCGTTTCTCCTTTTCCTTGATATACTTTGAGAAATCCTTGTCATCCAATCCCAGAGAATTTTCCTTGATGAACAGTATTGCCTCGTTCCGGTAGGGATTAGTCTCTAGCCTTTGTCTTCCAAGTATCTGTGGAAGGTCTGTGCTTATGTCCAATGCGAGCGTCTTTTGCGAGGGATCGGCGAATATGTAGGAATAGGCGCACGTTGAATAGAAATCCACACCAAGGTATGCCGTCCTCGTACAGAAAGTGAACGGTTTGTGCCTTTCTCCCTCCTTGGGATAACTACCCGGCTGCAATCCGTATTTCCCCAGTTTGTCCCCGTTACTTTTCGAGCAGAGGATGTTTACCTCGTCCTGTGCAAGCCCGCATTTCCTTATTATGCGGCAGATGTCGGATACGTTGTTCATGTAAAAGACCGCTTCCGTAGTGTCTATTTCCTTAGTCCCGAACTTCACCGTCCTTCCCTCTTTCATGTTCCTGATGATTTTGCCGCATACGGAACACCTCGACTCGTCCTTCCTTAGCGTTATGTTTGTCACCACGGCTTCCTCCCTCATGTCTTCAGGCCACAGGAGTTCGATGTATGGCATATTCTTGAATTCGTCCAGCTGCTCCATATAATCCTCAAGGTACGGCGTGGCGCTGAGGAATATCGCCTTCCTGAAATACCCTGCATCCTCCAACAGCTTCATCTCCGTCAACGACTTGAAGGCAGAATCAGTGAAAATGGCCTGGAACTCGTCAATAACCAATGTCCAACTGTCCAGCAAACCAAGACCAACCGACTTCAACGCCTCTATCACATGTCCCAACGAATCGTATGTCACCATTACCTTCGGCGTCCTGTGGTTATTGTAACAGCCGGTAACGTATCTTGCCGTCTCTTCGTTGAACCTCCGTATGTCCTCGTAGGTAGCCTTCTTGCTGCTTTTCTTGATGTTCCCATCCATGCATGCATTGTCTGACATGTCACGATAGAACCATACATCGGGGTGCTTCTGCCTTTTGCTTTCCATCAATGAACATCTTGGCGAGGCGAGTACTACAGGTGTGTCATTGGTAAGGAAATGCTGTGTCGCTCCAACGCCAGTAAGTGCCTTGTTAAGTATAAAATGGCAGTCAGGCAGTAATCCGTCAAAATCCTTCCACTGGCCAAGATATCTCATGCCATCAGGAACTTTTATTGTTTTCTTTTTCATCTTTTCCTTTTTAATATGTTTACAAATTCATCAATCGTTACATAGCCAAAAGACAAGGTGGGCACTCGTTTCATCCAAGGCCTTAAATAAGTCCGTGTTATAGACCATGAATTAAAAAGTGGCCAACCTTATCTTGATTATATCATTTACCAATTTCCGTCATCTTCTTCATCGGTTCGTTCCTCCTTATAATAATACGCCTCTTTTTCTTCATAATAGGAGTCTTCGGTTTCATGGTATTCTTCTTCCCCGTCTTCGTCATCTTCTATATCGTCAATCACGTACCAATCGTCCTTGTGCCTCATTAACAGGAACTCATAAAGCGACCGGACATCATCCTCAGTGAAAAATCCGGGGTCAATGTCCGACGATTCATTCTCCATTATCTCGAAGTCCTGCCTAATCTGCTCCAACAACTCCGACTTGTACTTTACCTCCATTACGTTGCCGTTGCTCATGATTATCCGTTCTGTTTTGTCACTATATTTTTTCATAGCTGTTTATTTTTATGGTTATTTCTATTTTTTATTTTCTGTATTTTGGTTAGTTATTTCCGTAGTCGAGGATAAGGTCTGGAACTCATTAGAACCACCATGTCATATTACAGTGATTAAAAGAAAACCATGCCTTATCCTGTCAAAAAGAGTGTCGGGGAATAATCAATGTCAACATCTATTTTCCTGTGTTTTACAATGTTATCCCGTCAAAAAACAAATCAAACCAAATATCAAATCCTTATATAATTACCTTATTCAAATTTCCGAGGGCTTTATATGTGCCTGAATCGTTGGTCTTTCTCCATATAACTCCATTTTTCCTCTCCGTTCCATTCACGTCCAAGTCTGTTCTTCTCGTCAACCGCCCTGTTATGGTATTCCTTGTATCTCGGGTCGTTATAGTCCGTCCATTCAAGGTTGTCGGAGTCGAAGTTCAGCCAGTCGTTGTCCCTGTGAAGTATAACTGGATGCTCGAATTGTTTTTTGTTTCCGTTCACATAACCAGCCTCTTCCATCAACTCGTCAACGCTTTTCCTTTCCCATTCAAACCTTTTCCACTGTTTTTTTCTTACTTCATACTCTACAAATGGGTTAATGGCTGGTTCAATCATGTCCATATCACCGTTGCCTATTGCAGTCCCTACGGTCAATTCCTTTCCGTTCTGGTATATTGTTCCGTTTCTTTTTACAATCAGGACATCTTTCAGTTTTACCTTGTCCGCCGTTGTTGCCGTAGTTGTTGGATAGGCCGATGTTGCAAGCCTCCATTCAAGATTTTTGTAATGGTCATTCTGTAAGTTACCGTCCTTGTGAACCAGTACATAATAATTGCCGTCGTTGGGTTTAGGGGCACAGAAACAATCAGCAACCAAATCCTGAATGTAGACCCTCCCTAAATTCTTGTTCTCTATATACCTGAGGCCTTTTTCGTCCACCTTGATTTTCGGGTTGTAGGTTTTCAGCTTGTTACCATCCTGCTTGTCTATAAATTCCTTTTCAACAAACAGACCGTCCTCGCTTATTTTAGTTGATGTGGCAAAATGTTTACGTATTCTTCTGCCATCCCTTACTTCCTCATTTTTCATAATTGCCTCCTTTCTGCTTTTTAGAGTTAATAATCAAGTCTATCCCGAATTCGTCCTTCAGGTATTGGACAAGTGTATTATAGGCATCAGTCCTTTTCCTCTCCCTCGGTATGACAGTAAGAAGCTCGGACAAGTCAACCCTAATGCAGAGTCCGCTTTCAAGTTTCCTGCCTGTATAATTCTCCAAGGCTTCAATATCCTTCCTGAACTTGTCGGGAACTATCACAGTGTTTGCTTTGTTTACGTTTACATCAGGAGCAACACCTTCCTGACGGCTTTCCGAATACTGTACTTCATCGGAAAATGTTTTTGCTAAATTTAATATCAACATTATCTTTACAGATTAAAATTGTCTTCATACATTAGTTAGAGTTTGGAGGTTTGACAGGAGCGTTTTGTAGCCTTTCGATGACCTTTTACGCCGTTCCATGTTCAACCTCTAATCCACAAGTTAGGTTTTGAGGGTCTGGGAAGTGCGTTTTATTGCTTTGAATGACATATTATACCGCCCGATGTTCAACCTTCATCCTTTTCACAAGTTAGGCATTGAAGGTCTGTCAGGCGCGTTTTATTGCTTTGGAGGACATTGCATTGGTAACTTATTGATATTCAGGTGTTTATCTCCCAACTTACAAAAGGCCAGGTTTTAGCTTGCAATAGACCACCTTTTACCGTTCAATGTGCCGTGTTTTATGATGTGGTTAACCGTCTTTTTACAATCTGTTCCCTAACCCGTTCATTGTCATTCAGACAACAGACGAATTGAAGTCTCCAACATAATCTGAATATGTCCCTTACCGGCTAATCCGTCCTTTTCAGGGATTTTGTTTTGTACTTTCAATCCAAATGTGTAAATTTGTAGAAAAATGCAAGATTATGGAACCAAACTTAACATATTATCTGAATATTCCTGAAAGCGACAAGAGTTTGTTCAAGTCGTTGGTCAGAAAGTTCGGTTGGACAGCCAAGAAACAAAAGACCCAGACTGTATGCCGCTTGGATAAAGCCATAAAAGCAGCGCATGAGGACAAACTGTTTGAAACAGACAACATCGACGTACTGATGAAAAGCCTTAAGGAATGAGTTATACGATAAGATATTCCAATCTCTTTAAACGCTCGTTCAAGAAGTGCTTAAAGCGTGGATGTGACGAGGGCAAATTCCGGGAAGTCATTACAATCTTGTCTGAAAACGGCAGTCTTCCGGCTAAATATCATCCCCACAAGTTAAAAGGCGCATATAAGGATTGCTGGGAGTGCCATATAACTCCTGACTGGTTACTTGTATGGGAGCAAAAGGATGACGAATTGTTGCTAATACTTATAGACACCGGCAGCCATAGTGATTTGTTCGGGTGATTTGCTCTTTACATGGTTTATGTTTCCCTGTTTGGGTGACAAAAACAAATATTGTTTCCTAAAATAAAGGAAATGTAAACAAATTATTTGAATGACAACAAGTCCCTTCATTCAAAATGTAGTTTGCCGTCTTTTAGAATATGTCAGTACGAAAAGCATTCAAAGCCTTAATAATGAGGGATTACGATACGACAAATATCACCCTTATCCGACAGTCAAGAAAAACAGCTGGTTCGGATTATCGTTTGGCTTGTAGGAATAAGATACAAAAACAAATCTATGGGCTGAACAACAATCAGGCAAGAGGCACCACTATGAAGAATCTGTGGAAAAGGCAACCAAGAAAAAGTTGTCAGTTCAAGGCCTTGGTGACGAAGCGTATGACCTGCTTTTACCTCATGTGTAGATTTTTGGAAGTACGTGGAACCTAAAGCGGAGGTCGGGACATTGTGTGAAGAGCATGGTGTTTCGGCTTTTTTATTTTTCTTCATCATTTCTTGTGTTGCTTGTGGATACTTTCTACCTCGGGTGTTGCTAGTGAATAATTGAAAATAACACAAAATCTCACTGAAAATACCATGTTTCCTATATAGAGGAATTATCTCAGAATAAAAAAGTGTTATCCATTGTATCACTAGAGGAACTACGTTGGCAAATATCCATGAACACCACTTTTGCCATCTTGTAAAATAACACTGTTCCTCACCTTCACCTTACCGTTTACTTTTTTCTCACCTTATTCACGATGACTTTCAGTTCTCACTCTCTCACCTTCATTTCACCTTTTCACTTTTTCACCCTTTCACCTTTCTTGATTTCTTCCGTCTGAAAACCCCTGAAAGCCTTAATTGTGTATTAGGAAAATAAATTATTAATCATTTTAAACAACAAAAATTATGGAAATCAGGAACAATAAGCCTTCTATGGTATATATGTTTGATTATCAAGCATATATCATTAGTCTCTTTTTTACCATATAGAGAAAAAGAACGAGGTTTAAGAACGAATTATAGTTAAATATATTAACAATATTATGTCTGAAATATGTTAAATAATATTAGTTTGAATTTTAATCTAAGAGAGCCAAACAAAAGAGGGGCAACACCTATATATGTGGTTCTCCGTATAGACAACAAACAATACAAGATACCCACAGGATGTGCTATAAGTCCGTGGCTATGGGACAGCAAGAAACAAATACCTATATTATTAAATAATGACAAGAATATCATACGTATATTTAACATTATTTCAGGTTTAAGGCTTTTGTTTTGGAAAAAATGTCTATATGTTTGCAATGTTCACAACTTGTTAAGTGATATAAAAGCATACGTACACAATATGAACGAACAAAATTTACGTCCTGGTGACGGCCGAAAGCCGAGGGCTACAACACTTCTAAAGCGAGCGTTTACAATATATTATGACGAACGAAAAGCTAAAGACAGTACGCAGAGAGTACAACAAACACGTCTAACAAGTTATTACGAGTATTGCCGACAGGTTGGCAACGACAAGATGAGCATGCTAAGGCAAGCTGGAATAAATGAATATCGTGACTACCTTGTGTCCCAGACAAATGGATGCAACCGCCTAATTAACGACAAATGCGCCCTTATAGTCCGTCTAGTCAACTTGATGGCGACCCACAGCAAATTTAACCGTTACCATATACAACAAGTGAAGTATATGCCGCTCCCTGTAGTTACGCCCAAGGGAGAGCACAAGAAGCGTAGACCGCTAACGCGATGCGAATTGCAAGCCATCGCTGACTGTGAAGGACTTACAGCTCGTGAACAAGAATATCGAGACCTGTTTATGGCACAGTGCTCTTGCGGTTGCCGTGCAAGCGATTTATGGAAGTTGTTTAGTACGACAGAACAAGAACATTACGCCTACAATGGCAAAGAGGCCATAGTTATAAACACCAAAAAAGAAGATATAAAGGCCGTTATAATGTTGACATCAGAACTTAAGGCCATACAGACAAAGTATGCGCACGGGTTCAAGTATGCCAAGATAAAAGGGCATGACTTTGTAAACTGCACTTTCAATGCGAACATAAGAAGCATTTGTCGTAAAGCAGGGCTATTAAGTACAGAACAATATATAGATGCACACGGGCATGTCTGTAAAAAGCAACTATGCGAGATTATAAGCAGCCATTTTGCGCGCTACACTTTTATTAAAGACTGCATTGAGCGTGGGTTAAACCCTGATGAAATCAAAGACTTTACAGGCCATGCAGACGCAACTATGATAAACGAGGTTTATGCGATTATAACAGGGCGAGACAAAGCCAAGAATGTATTTAAGGCGCTTGAACGAGTTAATGGCCACAATGCCACCAATAAAGAGACAAGTGAGCCGCAACCAAGGAATGAACGAACCGATATTTTGCATCTGCGCGACATTCTTGCATGGTTCGGCGAACCGCGCTTAAATTATATGTCCATAACAGACCCACGGGAATTAATACGCCTTATAACAACCAAATATGAAGTGCCGCTTAGCAATATGGGGTGGAGCGTCGAACGCATAGAAAGCCTATACAAGTCTAATGACATGGAGGGATACAACAGCATTTTTACAGATATAAAGAAGTTGAGGCTGAATAATAGCCTCAACCAATAAACTCACGTTTAACTCGTTTAATCGTACTTATGGAACATTTGACCCCCTTACCTTGGCAAATCGCATACGTTGAGGCCACGGAAAGCCCTTTACGGAGGCATTTAATCACGTCTTTGTACTCGTTTGCCTTTTGTTCGCGGCTCTTGCAGCTGCCTACTTTGCGCCCCATACGGACACCGCGAGCAATCGCGAGGCGGCGACCACTATTAAGACGGTATGCAATGTTTTCGCGTTCGCGTTCAGCGCAGAAACCCAAACAGCTAATATATATCGCCATGACCGCATCAACCTCGCCGCGTTCGTTCAAGATATGCAAGTTCTCTTTCTGAAAATACACGTTTATGTGTCTATCTACACAATATTTGACGGCCTCTAAAACCTCCCAAATGGCGCGGCCAAAGCGACTTAACTCGCTGCAAAGGATAATGTCAATACTGTTTGCTTCGGCGAACTGTAAACACGCCATAAGCACGGCACGTTCCTCATTTTTCTTTGCTCCACTTATCTTTTCATTATACACTTTTACGACCTCTATGCCGTTGGCTGTAGCGTATTTAGTGAGGTCTGCAACTTGCCTATCGTTTGTTTGGCGGTCACTAATTGATGATGTCCTTGTATAGATAACAGCTCTCATATTGCATTGATTTTACTTCAATGCAAAGATACGAATTATCTTGCTGACGACCAAATAATATGTAGATTTATTTGAGCTTACACGAAAGAATTAACTTTTACTAGCACTAAAAAAGTCAAAGAATTATGTGAGACGAAAAATTGCACAGTTCAAAAGCCTCAACAAGACTTATTTGAACCATTTATATTTTTGAGCCTCGACAGTCAATTATTACTACTTTTGAAGTAGCAATTTTTGACCACGTGCAGTAAGAGATAAAAAGCCCGAACCTCACTATATAGGGGCAATCGCCGTCCCTCTCGTCTAAGTGGGGTATAGGCTTATGTCCCCTGCGTGTGGTTTTCATTTACAGATGGTCAAGAAAGAGGAAACAGTTGCTTAAAAAATTAGACGGGGCGAAAAAATCAATAAAAAACAACCAACTATTGACAATAAACTTATTATATGCACTATTTATATTAAAAGAAAAAGTATGAAAGATTACACACAGTACAAGAGAAAAACACGTGAAATGCCGCAAGAAGTGCGAGCCAAAATAGCCGCCAAGCTACGAGGGCGCAAGCTATCTGACGAAACAAAAAAGCGCATCAGCAATGGGCAGCGCAAGGCATGGGCACAGATACCCAAGAAACAGGATGTCACAGACCTTTGGCCTACCAATAACAACGACAACAAAGACCCAAAAGGCAATGGCACTGAAACGGAGAATACATTTTAACGTGGATAGGTTGAGGCTTTGCTACCGTCAGCCTCAACAGTTGTTTACCGATGTCACGAGCTGCGACAATGACACAGAAATAGACTGTGGCGATTTTAGGCTTAAGGTCATAGACAACGGGCGGGCGACTGATAACGAGTTGCCACCGACTAACGCAACTGCGCTGATAACATACTGGGACGGAAGCAAAGATGTCTCCATGGGGGAACTAACGCTAAATAACTCTGCCAAGTACAAGGGGCGTTGCTTCCTCTCGTTTGCCCAACCATCTTTATATGATTGCCAAGGCCGAGATGTCTGCACAGGCGAAAAATACAACCATTTGTGCTACTTGCCGTATGTATCGGATGTCCTTGGCCTCCAACTAAATAATATCACGTTGCTTGAAATAGCCGCCGACTGCAATCACAACCCCGTCCCTGCAATACGTAAGTATATACGCGATTACGAGCATTACGACATGATTATGAATGGCAAGCGAGTTGCAGACGAACGGCGTAAAATAGATGGCTATTGCGAAGCCTACGGAAGCTCCCGTGTGAGGAAAGACCGTTACCCAACGTTATACTTTGGGCAAAGTAAGTCAGAGGGCTTAAAGCTAAGAATATATGACAAGACAAAGGAGATAGCAGAAGCAAGCGGCAAGCAATATGAGGCGGAGTGGAACGAATACGGCGACCACTCTATATACAGGCTTGAAGTAGTGGTGCGGAATGAGGACTACCGCCAATGGCTTGACTATGTGCGCCCAATAAAGCCCGAATGGGGCGATTTAGAGGCCGCTGAAGCCCTTTTGTTGAGCGAGGAGTACAGAACAGCCGTCTGGCTATATGCAACGCGTAGAATGCTTTATTTTCGCCCAAAGGGCAAGAGGAAAGAGATTGTCGATTTGGCTGATATTATCAGCAGTGGGGAGGCTTGTTGAGCCTCCCTTTTTTGCACCCGTGAGTATATAACCAATACCCCTGCCAGTGCACGTTTATTGCCCTCAAACCCTTTGTTTATCGTGGTTTTTATGGTTTATTTTCATGCTTACAAAAACTTAATAAAAGTTAATCCGTTAGAGAGTAAAAGTACTAATTTGTAACTTTATGAAAAAGAAAAAAGAACCACAAAAAAGAACGACAAGACAATGTCTGATGTAAATCACTAATAATCAACGTGTTATACAGTGACATGGAAATCAGGAACATTTTAAGGACGGGTTACAAAGTTTTAGTAGTGACCGTGACTTTAATCGAGGCCATTGACTTGGGCAAAAATCTCATTGGCAAGTGTAAAAACAAAAAGGCTACCATAGTATCTGACTCGGTAGCAGGAACAAACAGCGTTGAGAGTGCTTAATGACAAAGACCTCGACGTTCTGATTAATCTCTTCGAAGGAATAACAACGCTTTTGAAGGGAATAAAGAAATTACAGGGGGTAATCGTGAAACTATTGGAATCGCGAGAGCCTCCTTAGTTTTTCATCTTTTAAACCAAATCAAAATGGAAAAGAAGAACAAGACATCATGCAGTATCGTTTCAATCAATGACACAGCTGCAAATCGACCGGATAATAAGGCAATAACAATCAAAATGCCCCAACATCCGGTCCTTTATTTCTTCAACATCGGGTAAACAACGATTAAAAACACAAATAAAATGAAGACAAACAACAACAACCAACAGACGATAACCATGCCATTCGAGGGTGAGGTTATAACAAATGACTGTGAAACAAGAGGTAAAAATCATCCTAACTTCATCGAGAGTAATACACAAGAAATATCGCTTGAAGAACTGACAGAAAAGAACATTATACCTACGTTCTCTGATAACAGCCTTACAATATCTCACCAGAACTTCATCGGGGCGGTTACAAAGGTGGCAAGCAATGTGTTCGGTGAGCTTACGCCGGTCGAGTTAAGGGTTTCACATCCGATTATTGGCCGTATTCCATCTGCCCAGCACAAGAAAGCATACGAGCTTACGGAAAAAGAGAAGACCGTATTCTACCAAAGGATGGCTTTCTGCTGTCACGTACTTAACCTTACAAGAACCATCAACGGACAAACTGTACATCTTTGTGTAGGTGGAGTCAGGGCATACAACGAGGACAAACTATACAGCAGGAAATCGGCGATGAAGTTCAAGGTGTTCGTAGGCTGGCAAGTAAGGGTCTGCTCAAATTTAATGCTGACCTGTGACGGATATTCCGGTACAATAGAATGTTTGACCGAGGCAGACATCATGCAAAAGACCTTTGAGCTGTTCGGTGGTTTCGAGCCTATGATGGATGATACCTTACACAGCCTTGAAGGATTGAGGGCGACACCAATATCCGAGGAGCTGTTTTGTAAGATTATAGGTAGAATGAGGCTTTACCAAGCATTACCCATGAACGAACAGAGAAAACTGCCACAGCTTATTGTTGGAGATACGGCTGTAAATGCAATGGTAAGGAACTATGTCACCAACCCGGACTTCGGAATAACAAGCGGAGATGACTTTACCTGCTGGAACCTGATGCAACTTGGTAATGAAGCGGTCAAACAAAGCTATATAGACAAATGGCTTGAGAGGAACCAGAACTGCACCGATTTTGCGATAGGTATACAGAAGGCAATAAATGGCGATGATACTGAAGGATATTCCTGGTTCATAAGCTAAATCACTTACAAGAGGAGAGATACACAATCAATTAAAAGTAAACGTGTGTCCCTCCTTTTTTGTTTGGTTCAACTTAAATCAATAATAATTATAAAGCAAAACAATTATGACAAAAACAAAATTTGAAAGACCAGTATTACCGAAGGACGCAACGGAAGAAGATAGAAGGAAAGCAATGTTCGACGCCCTTTATTCACTCGACCTTTCGGATAAATTGGAACGACGGGAGAATGACAAGTTAAGCTACCTAAGTTGGGCAAATGCTTGGGCTGAATTCAAGAGAGCCTATCCAAACTCCGAATACAGGATAATAAAAGACCCGACAACCAACCTGCCTTATTTCAACGATCCAAACATAGGAATCATGGTTTATACAGAGGTTACTGCGGATGGGCAAACTTACGAGATGTGGCTGCCTGTGATGGATGCAAAGAACAAGGCTATGAAGGAACAACCATACACCTACCAAGTTTACGACATTTACAAGAAGACTTACGTAGAAAAAACGGTACAAGCAGCTACGATGTTCGATATAAACAAGGCTATAATGAGGTGCCTGGTTAAAAACTTGGCCATGTTCGGATTGGGACTTTATGTCTATGCCGGGGAAGATTTGTCAAATGAAGAGAACCTTGTGGCGGAGAACAATTTGCAAAAGAAACAAACAACAAGAAGGACAAAGATTACTACTCCTTCACATACGACCACCACAACTCAACAATCAACTGACAAGTATTCGGGTATAAAGGCTGCAATATCTTCCTGTAATGACAACGCCTCGCTTCTTTCACTCTACAACCAACACAGGAACGAGGTTGAGGGTAACGTTGAAATAAAAGCTTTGTTCACCGAAAGAAAGAACCAACTAAAGGCAGCATAAGATTTAAATTAAAAATTAAAAATGAATAATGAAAAATCAAGTAAAACAACAACTAAAATCAATAACAATGAAAACGACAAGGATTGAATTAAAAGACAGCGACGTACTTTTCAACAAGGAACAGCACGAGTATTGGCTGGGAAACAGACAGCTATCGGGAATTACGGGGATGCTACAAAGGCAACTGTTCCCTGATGAGTTCGACAATGTACCGGAAGAAGCAATAAAAGAGGCAGCAAGGTATGGTACGGAAGTTCATGAGTCAATTGAAACATTCGACAGCTCTTGGATAAACGACGGGACACAGGAAGTTCAGGATTATATCAGTTTGTGCCAAGAAAACGGGCTGGTACATGAAAGGTCAGAATACACTGTCACTGATGGGGAGAATTGGGCAAGCAACATAGACAAGGTTTACAGAAGTTCCGATGATACTTTTTCTTTGGGTGACATCAAGACTTACGGAATAATGACATCTGAGAAGTTGGAGAAAGCGAGATGGCAGTTATCAATCTACGCCTATTTCTTCAAGCTACAAAACAAGGATGCAAAGGTCGGTAATCTGTTCATACTCCATATTAGGAACAAACCCAAGCAGGACGGAACATTCGACCACATAAGAAATATCATGCCGGTGGAAAGGATACCAAGTGACATCTGCAAGGAGCTTCTTGATACAGACTTGAGAGGAGAGCAGTTCATGAACCCTTATTCCATCCCCGAAAAGTACAGGGAACAGGAGGAGTATATCAGGCGGCTAATCCAAACAAAGAACGAAACAGAGGCAAGACTAAGCGAAATCAAGTCCGAAATACTTGAAGACATGGAAAGTAAGGGAGTGAAAACATGGGATACAGGCACAATGAGGTTGACAAGAAAACTTCCGACTACAAGGCTATCGTTCAACGCCAATAAATTCAAGGCAGACCATCCTGAGTTTGACTACTCACCATACGAGAGGACTTCAAACGTTTCGGGCAGCTTGATGATTGCTGTCTGATATTTATTACCTACCACTAATCAAAGGGCGGGGCATTTCACTGAAAACAAATACAACGGTGGAGTGTCCTGCCTTTTTCGTTTTATCAAATTCAAGTTAAACCATTAAAAACAGAACGACTATGTTATACTACAATTTTGACGGATACGAAGGCTTCAACTGCCGCTTTGGAATAATCGAGCATGACAACGGGAAGAAAACAAGAAGGAACAGGATACTGCTCGACTTCATAAAGGACAAGCGGTTATTGCACGAGTCTGTAATGAACGATAACTTCTCGCTTCTCAACATCACCAACATGGCAGACCTCAAGAAAGTAATGTTTGCAAGGATAATGGATTCGGGCGAGGACGACAAGTTGCCTTACGAAGTGCTCCTCATGAATTACAGCTTCCGATCAAGCAAGTACGAAACAGACATGTACAATGGAATATGCGTAGATGGTGACAGCAGGTCTTGCAGGTACATCAACCACGACAATGGAGGTAAGGTGTTCAAGATGAAGGCAGGAAAGTTCATCCGACAGCTCATACAGGATACCTCTTTCGGGAAAAAACTACCTGAATCAGTGGTTATCTACCTACAGGAATGCTTCGTTCAGGACTGGCAGGCTTTCTCGCTTTCAACCCAACCGAAGGAAAACCGCTTATTCGTGGATGACAATTTCAGGGATATTTACGATTCAAACAAGTGCGATGGAGACTTCTACAGTTGCATGACAGACAAGGGATACCATTTCTTTTACAGTGATTCGGTTGACGCAAGTGCAGCATACCTCAAGAACGAACACGGAAAAATCATAGCGAGGTGCATAATCTTCAACAAAGTGTACGAGGAAGGAACGGATAGAATCTGGAGGCTGGCTGAAAGACAATACTCCACAAACCAGGACGACGTGTTGAAACGGGCCTTGGTGAACGCATTGATAATTGGGGGCTATATTGATGGTTATAAACAGGTAGGATATGACTGCCACCATTCAAGGAGCTTTGTTGACATATATGGTAATTCGTTGGAGGACAAGAAATTCTACATAGACTGCGACTTGGGCACTGAAGACACCCTTTCTTACCAGGACTCTTTCAAGTGGTACGACATGGAAGCAGGGAAAGCATACAACTACGAGGTAAACGGCTACGACTACGAGCTTGATACCACAGACGGAAGTATTGACGGGTATGAGGAGAACGATGATGAAAGCTATGACGAGTTCCATGAATGTTATGGTGACTTTGATACCACGATTGTAATGTACCACGGAAGGGAATACAGTTGCAGTGTTGATGACCTTGGGGAATTTGTATGGATTGACTCAGAGGAAATATACTATCACGAGGAGGATGTTGACCGTTGTCCTTGGTGCGGCGAATGGTTTGTAAAAGATGACGGCCATGAATCGGAGTTGACGGGAAACTGCTACTGCTCGGAAGGATGCAAGGAGAAGGCGGAAGATTGCTACATATCGGAGAATAAGCAAATAGAACTCAAGGCGGCATAATACTGAAAGGGGAGGAAACTGTGATAAAAGACAAACAAAAACATCATGGCTTCCTCCTTTAACCTCTCTAACAAAAACAAGAAAAACAACTTGTAAATTCAACAACAAAACAAAAAACGTAAAAAATATGGACTTCAAACTTTTAAAACAGCTTTATAAAATCCACTCAAAGTCAGGATACGAGGGCAAGATAATTTCTTTCGTCTGCAAGTGGGTTGACAAGAACATACAAGACGTGAAAATCGAACTTGACTGGAACACAGGGAACATCTACATAACCAAGGGAACTGCAAAGACCTATCCCTGCATGGTGGCTCATCTTGACCAAGTGCAGAAATACCATCCTACAGACTTCACGGTAATTGAAACGAAGGATTTGTTATTTGGCTACAGTCCCAAGGAAAGGAGTTTTTGCGGTCTTGGTGCTGATGATAAGAACGGAATTTGGCTATGTCTTCAATGTCTCCAGAAGTTTAACGAAATAAAAGTTGCATTCTTTGTAGGTGAGGAAGTTGGTTGCATCGGAAGCTCAAAGGCAAACATGGAATTCTTTAATGACTGCCGCTTTGTAATACAACCCGACAGAAGGGGTAATTCTGATGTAATAACCAAAATCGGCTTCATGGACATTTGCTCGGACGATTTCATAAAGGACATAACGCCTGAAAAGTTTGGCTATACACCGACAGAAGGAATGATGACCGACGTTGAGCAGTTGAAGGAGAACGGATTAAATGTTTCCTGCATCAATGTTTCCTGCGGTTATTACGAGCCACATACCGATAACGAGTTTACCGACAAGAACGACCTGATGAAATGCCTTGACTTCATTGAGCACATAATCACACATTGCACCAAGGTATATCCACATGAACCTGGACAGATGAAAGGTTATGACTGCCAATTAGTATGGTGGGAACAGTATGAGGAAATGTATGAACTGGTAAGGGATTCGCTTATTTCAGACCCTACATTGACACCTGCCGACCTGCATTCATTTTATCATGAAGAATACCCCTTGCTTGGACTTGACGACTTTGCAATGATATGTGACGATGCGATGGCTGAACTCTATTATGAAAGGAACGGGGATGTGGCTTAATCGAACATCACACTCTCTTATGTCACTGAATACCAACCAATTAACATGAAGAACCAGCCAACGATACAAAAGGCGGTTAACGAGGCTCTAAAACATGGCCTATTGGAAAGCAAAACACGGTCTTTTACAAGCTGATTGACGGTCTTTTATAATTCGGATGGTTTTCAGTGTAATCTTAATCAACAAAACATCAAATTCAAAACGACAAAAAACGAAATTACAACTATTATGGAAACAACAGAAAACAGAACTTCAATAGCAAGATACATTTGGAGAATATTCCAGCACAGTGTAATCCCTTTAAGCTGGGGAATATGCTTCGCTTCGGTTAGGACATTGGAAAATGGCACGGAGTTTCATGTACAGGGCTTCAAGATGACGGGGTATGTAAGAGTCGAGTATGATGAAGGTTCCGATACGTTCACTGTTACCCTTACTCCTGACGAAAATAAAGGAAACATGAAAATCATAGAAAACGTTTATCTTGACAACCTTATTTCGGTAATAGACGGAAACGTGGAATATTGCGAAAATTATGAAACTAAGGTAAGACAATGGCTAAGGAAACAAGCGGTCTGATTATGGAATATTCGAGCCTTTATAGGAATTTCAACAAAATAAGAATAGCGGTTATAAGAAAATCATCTTCTGTAAAACTTCAAATTTTTGTAAACGTTTGAATACCTGAAAGACCGTACTCTCTTAAATGCAGGGATATGCGACAACGAGTGATATTACAGAAACTCAAAAATTACGTATCCCTGTTTTTGTTATAACAGCAAGAAAACTCAATAAAACTACAACTGAAAAAATGATTAGATACCACTTTAACATTACAATCAACAAGGTAAAACGGCTTTATCCAATGGCAACGAACATTCACTTAACACATACAGAAAGAACATGGAACCAAGGTATGTTATAATCCTCGACTTCTGTATCGGCGCCTTGAACATTATCAGGCTGACCGACGAGGAAGTAAAAGAATCCGTACAATACGACGACTTCGAGGAATACTTGTCAACGTTGGAGGACAAATACGGCTTCAGGCTGAATAATTGCCAATGGATGACGACTGAGAACCTGAGCGTTTATTGGTATGAAGACGGACAGGAAGTAAGCAGAGAACAATTTTAACACTTAACGGGAAGGATGGCTCTAAATGGCTGTCCTTCTTTTATTTTTTGTACTTGATAAACGGATTAGGATATTCAAAATTATGTATAAACTGAAATGCTTACGGATGTTTTCCATATCGGCAGACAATTTTTGCATTATTTTAGTACGATTATCTTGTAAAACTGCATTTGTTTTATGCAAAATCATTATATTTGTGCTGACAATTAATGCAATATACGTATGGAACGGTTATATGAATTTTTCAACAGGAAGCTGAAAAGCACCCCTACCGACTTCCTCAGATACAAGTACGACAGGATAAGGTGGGACGGAAGGGCGTTCGGAATTGTAGGGCCAAGAGGTGTTGGCAAATCGACAATGATTTTACAACATATCAAGCTCAATTTGGATACTGCTGACACACTGTACGTATCTGCCGACCACATATATTTTTCCGAACACAGCCTTGTAGACCTGGCCGATTACTTCGTCAAGATGGGAGGAAAGCACCTTTTCGTTGACGAGATACACAAATATGAAGGCTGGTCGAGGGAGGTGAAGCAGATTTATGACAGCTATGAGGATTTGCAGATAGTCATCTCAGGGTCGTCCATACTTGACATATACAAGGGTATGGCTGATTTAAGCCGGAGATTACCGATTTACGAGATGCAAGGATTGTCGTTCCGTGAGTACCTGTGTTTGTTCCATGACATAAATGTTCCGGCATACAGTCTTGAGGATATACTGAGCCACAAACCAGTCTTGCCCGACGTGAAACATCCTTTGCCTTTATTTAAGGATTATCTTCGTAGGGGATATTACCCTTTCGGTCGTGACGAGGAATTCGATATGGAGTTATTGCAAGTCATCAACCAGACAATGGAGGTTGACATTCCAACACACTTACAGGCCAATATATCTTTGGGAAAGAAACTGAAAAGCCTCTTGATGGTCGTGGCGAAGAGCGTTCCATTCAAGCCTGTAATGCAAAGGTTGGCAGAAGCGACTGGAATAAGCAGGAACGACATCCCCAATTATCTCGTTTATATGGAACGCGCCGGAATGATAACCCAGCTAAGGAACTCTACCGGAGGGATTCGCGGCTTTGCAAAGGTGGAGAAACTGTATCTCGACAACACCAACCTTATATACGCTCTTTCGCCTGAACATGCAGACATAGGAAACGTAAGGGAAACATTTTTCATGAACCAGATGAGAGTGATGAACGACGTTACAAGTTCGTCCATTTCTGACTTTGAGATAAACGGCAAGACTTTCGAGATTGGCGGAAGGAAGAAAGGACAGAAGCATATAGAAAACGCCGAAGAAGGTTATATCGTAAAGGATGACATAGAGAGCGGGTACGCTAATGTTATACCTCTTTGGGCTTTTGGGTTGAATTATTGATTTTTTCTTCTCTGTTATTAAGAAACGGGAATGCTATTTATTAATTATGCTTAATGCCAAACTGCATTCTTCAATAAAAAGTGTTGTTTGCCATTTTCTTCTAAATAAAATGTGTATATTTGCCAAAAATAGATATGAATGGAGATATATAGAAGCATATTGAAAGACCTTGCAGCATGGAAGGACAGCAGATTCCGTAAGCCTTTGGTACTTCAGGGTGCAAGGCAGGTAGGCAAGTCGTGGGTTCTTAACAAGTTTGGTAAAGACTGTTTTGACAACTGCGTATATGTCAATTTCGACACAATGCCGGAAATTAAGCAGGACTTTGCCCGTACCAAAGACCCAAAACGCTTAATTAACGTGCTGTCAATGGTGTCCGGGGTGAAGATAGAACCTGGGCGAACTCTTGTAATACTCGACGAGATACAGGAATGTAACGACGCCCTGAACAGTCTCAAATATTTTTGCGAACAAACACCAGAGTATGCCATTGTTTGTGCCGGTTCGTTACTTGGCGTGGCTTTGAACTGTCAAGGGGCATCGTTTCCTGTCGGCAAGGTTGATTTCATGCACATGTATCCCGTTTCGTTTTCCGAATATTTGGCTGCAACAAACCCAGACTTGGCGGAAATATTACAAGGCATAACAGACATAGAACCTCTACCCGAAGTAATCCATTCAAAGTTGGTTGACGCATACAAAACCTATCTTGTACTTGGTGGAATGCCCGAAGCCGTAAGCCGATACGCAGACACATACGATTGGCGGCAGGTGGACACAATCCTGCAAAACATCCTCCTGGCATATTCTCTAGACTTCTCCAAACATATAGCTGCAAGGGATATTCCACGTGTTCTCGCCGTATGGAATAATATTGAAGGACATTTGGCGCGTGACAACAGGAAGTTCCGCTACACGGAAATACAGAAAGGGGCAAGAGCACGTGAATATGAAAACGCTATCGAATGGTTATGTCTTGCCGGTCTTACGCATCGTGTGTTTTGCGTCAACACTCCGCGCATTCCTTTGGCAGCATACAAAAACAGCTCATACTTCAAGATGTATCTTTCCGACGTAGGATTGTTGCGCTCTAAATTCCGTCTTGAACCTACGTCAGTCTTGCTTGGCGACAGGCTGTTTACAGAATTCAAAGGCGTGTTGTCAGAGAATTATGTCTTGACTTCTCTTGTACGGCAGTTCGGTGAGGAGCAATTCTACTGGTCGTCTGGTAATACGGCGGAGATAGAGTTTATGTTGCAATATAATGGTAGGATTATTCCCATTGAGGTTAAATCAGGGAACAGTGTAACGGCAAAAAGCCTTTCTGAATACCGGAAGAAATATAATCCTGAAACAGCAGCACGCCTTTCAACAAGGAACCTACGCAAGGATGACGGACTAATCAATATTCCGCTGTATCTCACAGACAGACTGAAGGATTTTCTATAAACACTTTATGTGCAACTTTTCTCTTTGTAGGATGACGTTGTTCATGGTAAACAGAATGCAGGATTTTTTCTTTCAATATGGTACATATATAAATATCACCCTGAAATCCTTGTAAAAAAGCTGCATTTCTTTTTCTTTCGTTTGTTGTAGGCACACGCCGCATGAGTGGATGATTATATTGTTGTTTACATTTGCCTTTGGTTAACTATGAAGTCCATTGTGACAAGATTTGAATAATGTGTTGGATAATTTTTTGATATTCAAGATATAATTGTACCTTTGCAAAAATTGAAGTCAAATCACATTAATAACCCCTCTTGTTAAGACTCTGAGTTAAACCATGAGTTAAACCAGATAAAAACACAAAGGCGGAACACATCTTTGACAAAGTTG
>ENA-OPKA01000036-OPKA01000036.1-human-gut-metagenome-genome-assembly--contig:-NODE-36-length-22862-cov-1.619196_pt1 | contig 22862 bp, 16 predicted proteins | sample MGYA00241777_ERZ501679 | MGnify/ENA primary metagenome ERZ501679 (study PRJEB25962, sample SAMEA2042206) | human gut metagenome | biome: human gut; feature: human-associated habitat; material: faeces... | reverse complement strand
CAGACGGTTCCAGAAATCTGTCCGATATAAAAGAGCAGATAACAAAGAAGCTGCACTGGAAAAATTCAAACTTACTTTTCAGAAACAGCGTTTGTGGAATGAAGTTTTGAAGATTGAGAAGACCGCGGATGCACAGCTTGGCAGGTCGTTTGAGTTCTCACTACCGAAAGAATGGAACCGAAAGGAACAGATTGAATATACAACGGATTATATTCAGAAAATCTTTGTAGACAAAGGCATGTGTGCAGATTGGAGCATTCACGATAAGGGCGATGGAAACCCACATGTGCATTTACTTGTTACCATGCGTCCATTCAATCCAGACCATTCATGGGGAAACAAAGAAGTCAAAGACTGGGATTTTGTCAGAGATAATGATGGAAATATCGTGGTTGATGAGTCTCACCCGGACTGGTGGCAGGATAAAAAGAACCCTGCCCGTCATGGAATCCGAATCCCGGTATTGGACGAAAACGGTAATCCGAAAATCGGTGCAAGGAATCGTAAACAGTGGAAACGTGTATTAACCGATGCTACCGGATGGAACAATCCCAAAAATTGTGAACTATGGCGGAGCGAATGGGCAAATGTCTGTAATGCACATTTGAAAACGGAAAATCACATTGACCACCGTTCTTATGCAAGGCAGGGAAAATTAGAGATACCGACGATCCATGAGGGTGCGGATGCCAGAAAAATTGATGAGAAATTTCAAAACGGACAGACATCCTCCGCTTCATGGAAAGTGGAGGAAAACCAGATCATAAAAAGACAAAATGCACTGCTGGGTAAAATAAAGATTTCTTTTGGAAAAGTATCTGGTGCATTGACACAATGGAAGGAGCGATTGGATGACATTAGAAGAAAGCCGGGAAGTCATTCCCATGATGGAGACAATGATAAACCAGATCGAGGAACAGCAGAATCTTATGGCAGAGATGATACAGGAATTACAGGAACGGGACAGGCAGCTTCTGTTTTTTCAGGAGCAGAACCAGAGTTTAAAAAACTTAAACAGCGAATTATCCGGGCTGCTGAATCTTTTGCCAGATACAGAAGAACTGCTCTCACAGATCGAGCAACAGAAAACCAGAATCGAACAGTTGGAAACCGAGAATCAGCAATGGCAGGAATTAACGCAGAAGCTGAACAGCGAGAACAGCTTATTGCAGAAACAGAACAGCGAATTGCTGACCTTAAACAGCAGATAGAGAAAGCGAGGGAGATTGATGAACGGATGCAGAAACTCAGAGAACGTCGGGCAGGTGGAAGAACTTTTGCTGATGACAGAACAGATGCAGGACGAACTGGATCAGAAAGACCAGACAATTTTGGAACTGAACAAGCAGCTAAGCGAATCGCTGACCTTGAACGAGAAATTGAACAGCGAAAACAGAGTCGAGAATATCGAAGCATTGCGGACAAGATTAAGGCAAACAGAGGAACGATTGACCAGCGAGGCAGACAGCAGGAAAAGAGCCGACGCAGAAGTCGTGGCATGGAAATTTAAGTATGAAAAAGCAGAACAGGAAAAACTTTATGCACAGACACACCAAAAGACGGTAGAGGTAGCTGTTGAGAAAAAAGTGCCTTATGAGAAATGTGAAAAATGTGACCGCACTGCTTACCAGAAAGCAAAAGAAAAATGCGATAACCGCAAAAGTCAGCTGGAAAAGAAATTTAAAAATATGACAACTGGTTATGAAAGTATCCTGTTCCTACTGGCATGGTACAGCATAACAATAACCCTGTTTACGGCTATTCTTTCGCCAGTTTTCCTTAACGATTTTATCACCTTTTTCGGTGCGATTGGAAAAGGAACGAGAAGCTTGTTTCGAGAGTTTGTGACAGGTGCAGATTCTTTTGGGCAGTTAAGCAGTGGAATCCCAAACAGTATCCTTTCTGGGATTATGTACTGGCTGATTGCCAGTGTTGTTATGGGAATTTTATTCGTAATAACAGGATTGCTGATAATCGGGATTGGTTACCAGATAGGAAAAATTTATCGAAAATATTGCTGGGATATCATCAGTATCATGGTAGCAATAATGAGTACAGCTATTGCAATTTACTTTGGAGATTGGATAAAATCTATTATTTCTATAAATCTCATTACACTATTACTATTGGTGCATGTGGTTTATATTGGAATCCGATGCTATGTGAAAGATTGGATGGAAGAACGGGGATATTATTAAGAGTAGGTCGGACAGCTAAATTTTTAAAGCTGTCCGATTTGTGCATAAAAATAAAATTTATTCGTTTGGATATTACTTTATTGGTTTTATTATAATAAAGCCAATTATAATAAGAAATAGTGTTAGTATCCATGAAATAGGAAAAGCATAATACAGAATATTTAACTGGCAATGCTGCCTGAAAATAGTATATATCCAGAGGATACGAAAACAACAGGTTCCTATGATAGTTGCAATAGCCGGGTATAAAGAGTGCCCAGTACCTCTTAATACACCTGTCGGAATCTCATAATAAAATGAACGCAGGCAGCGAAGCAACTGCGTTCATGAGCAAGTAGCGAAAGCGGATTGCGAATGTCCTATTTATATAACGTATACAAATGTAAATGGATATCTGATCCCGAATCTCACCTATAAATCCGGTGAGCAGATGGAGCAACTTGGCAAGTATGGTTTTCTTCACAGAGATTATCTGAAGAATCATCGAAATTCAACTTATCAGGTGATGCTTCTGCAGGACACCATTGGAGAGCATCTTCTGGAAGTAGACAAGGCAGCCAGAGAACGGGAAGAAGCGATTCTGAAACAGCTAGAGAAAAAAGAGCCTTTGCCGGATAAAGAGAAAGATCAGATTGTCTGGGTATGATCTGATTACGGACAGTCCGACAAAGAGAATCTATGAAGCAGTGAAGCGTATTCCGAAAGGACATGTGGCAACTTATGGGAAGATCGCAGAGATGGCGGGAGACCACAGAATGGCAAGAGCCGTGGGCAATGCACTGCATAAGAATCCGGATCCGGAACATATTCCGTGCTTCAGAGTGGTCAATGCGAAAGGTGAACTGGCCGGGGCATTTGCGTTTGGTGGAGAGGATGTACAGGCAGAACTTCTTCGAGCGGATGGAGTTGAAGTGATAAATGGAAGGGTAGATTTGGGAAAATATGGAATATGTGTCTGCGGAAATCTGGGAAAAAATTCCGGAAGATATTAAGAAGATGATAAATTTTCAGCGGATCAGCTGTTAACAATGGAATAAAAGCTTGACAAATTTCTAAATTTTTATATAATTATCAAAGGTAATTAACTGTGATAATTACTAGAAGTGCCATGAATGCAAAAGAAAGTATAAGTGGTGATTTTACTGATAATATATAAGGAGGACAGAATATGACAAGTGAAATAATAAAAAGGATGTTCGATGCATGTTATCAGGCAAAGCGGACCCGGGAGATGCTCCCACCGTTGCCCGAAGGTGTTCGTTCATCCTTTATTCAATATCTGGATACGATACAGTCTTTGGAAGGACAGGGCGTACAGGTAAAGGTGTCGGATATCAGTGATGCAATGGAGCTTCCAAGACCGGGAGTTACAAGAACTGTCAAAGAGATGGAAGAAAAAGGATACCTTAAGAAAATGGCTTCTGAAGCAGATGGACGTGTCACATACATAGCTGTTACAAGAAAGGGAACAAATCTTTCGCAGAAATATGACGAACAATATTTTAAAAGTCTGCTCCCTTACATGGAAGAAATCTCGGACGAAGATGCAGAATGTATGATACGGACGATAGAGAAATTTTATCAGATCATGTGCGAAAGGAGAAAACATTACGATGAACGATAAGGCAGATTTTACACAAGGAAGCATACTTAAAAAACTGATTGCATTTATGATACCGGTGCTGGGATCATTGATCCTGCAGGCGGCATACGGTGCAGTGGATCTTCTGGTAGTTGGAAGATTCGGTTCTACATCCGGGCTTTCAGCGGTTTCTACGGGAAGTCAGGTATTGAATCTTGTAACTTTTGTAGTGACACAGTTTGCAATGGGTATTACGGTACTGATTGCGAGATATCTCGGTGAAAAGAGACCAGAGCAGATTGGATCGGTCATTGGCGGATCAGCAGTTGTATTTACGATGATTGCAGTCGGATTATTTATTGTTATGGTTGGATTTGCACATCCAATCTCAGTCCTGATGCAGGCTCCGAAAGAGGCGGTTGAGCTGACCTCGGTATATGTGCGTATCTGCGGAGGCGGTATTTTCTTTATTGTTGCATACAATCTTTTATCAGCAATTTTCCGTGGACTGGGGGACAGTAAATCACCGTTGCTATTTGTATTTGTTGCATGTATTGTAAATGTGATCGGAGATATAGTACTTGTGGCAGGATTTCATATGGACGCAGCAGGTGCGGCGATTGCAACTGTTACAGCGCAGGCACTCAGCGTAGTATTTGCTATTGTTATTCTGATCAAAAAGGAACTTCCATTTAAGATTACCAGAAAAGATTTCGGGTTGAATAGTCAGTGTAAGAAATTCCTAAAGATCGGACTTCCGCTTGCACTGCAGGAGTTCCTGACACAGATGTCCTTCCTGGCACTTTGTGCATTTGTGAACCGGCTTGGCCTGGAAGCTTCTTCGGGTTACGGTGTTGCATGTAAGATTGTCAACTTTGCGATGCTGGTTCCAAGTGCGCTGATGCAGTCGATGGCATCCTTTGTATCTCAGAACATCGGAGCAGGCAAGGCAAAGCGTGCGAAGAAATCCATGTTTACCGGAATCGGTGTTGGCCTGGTTGTGGGATGTATAGTATTTTTATTGGTGATGTTTGGAGGCGATATACTGGCAGGGTTCTTCACAACGGGTGTAGCCGTTATCCAGAAAGGGTATGCATATCTGAAAGGATTCGCACTGGAAACAATCGTGACAGCAATTCTGTTCAGTATGGTCGGATATTTCAATGGTAATAACAAGACGGTATGGGTAATGACACAGGGATTAATCCAGACATTGCTGGTACGTCTTCCATTTGCCTATGTGATGAGTATCCAGCCGAATGCAAGCCTGACGAAGATCGGTCTTGCGGCACCAGTATCGACAATGGTGGGAATCGTGCTAAATGTTGGATTTTATATTTATCTTGACCGTGCAGAGAAAAAAAGTAACGCTTTATAAATCATTATATGTTTAAAAAAGGGAGCGGGAGAGACACTGCAGGTAATTGCTTGAGACCAAGGGAATGCTTCTGGATGATGCATACAGCGTATCAGCTGGTTATATAATGTCAGTGACCAGAAAGCAGCAAAGCTGATAGAGGATACAGATAAAAGGCGTATGACAAATTATAACTTTTATACCGGGCAGAAGTGGGGAAAGGCCAGCAATTACACGTTGTGTCTGAACAGTTCACAGCTTGGATATGGCAGATGTGAAGCGGTTATTATGGAGTGCGCGAAATAAAAAATCCGGTTATAGTAAAATCCCATCTTTGGCAGTTGGAAAGAAAAAATGGCTGCATACCAAGCAAAATCAAGGTGTGCAAAAAAAATCTCAAATAATTAGCACTCACATCTTGATAATGGAAGTCGATTTTTGTCCTGTCTTGTGTATCCTAGAAGTGCCTGTTTTAAAGGGCACTGAAAAACTTCCATTTTTTCTTAAGTGGAAGTTTTTCTTTTATATTTTTTCAATTTTTTTTTTAGAAAAAGCACAAAAAAGCTATGGCTTACTCCATAGCCAGCTCTTCTAATCTTACTATTCGTTTTACATTTGCTGTAAATGCCGTAAAATACATTTGCAGATGCATAGCAAATAGACCTCTCGAATCTGCTTTGCGCAAACCGTGAGCTTCCTTTAATTCTCCATTCTTTTCTTCTATCCTGTGCCGAATCTTCATTCGCTCCTGAAAATATTCACTTTCTTCAAATTTAAGCCGTTCAAGATTTTTCTCGCTTGCTTGCGTAATACTGTAGCTTCGTTCTTTAGCCTTTGATTTCCCTACACGGAAGTTTTCTCTTTGTGAGAATTTCCGGCACTTTACTTTGCTAAATATATATCTTAAATAAGTGTTTCCGTTTTTTGCTGTTCTTTTTTCCACACGCGTGGAAAGCTCTCCGGCAGGACACTGCAACATCCCCGCATCTTTGTTAAAGCAGAAACCTTCCTCAAGGTTTCCGTTTGCTGCTGCAGCTACTGCTGTATTGGTCCTGGCAATCAATGTAATCTCTTTTCCGCAAACTTCCAGATTATCATCACTGACATATGCCATATCGCCTATAACTTCTGTAACTTTTATTCCATTTTCCTTTGCTTTTTCTATCAGTTTTGGTAATTCCTGCCCATCTGGCGCTCCTCCATCTGTTACACTGATCCCTGCAATGAGACGTTCTTCTGTCATCGCAAGGTGATTTTTATATCCATAAAACGTACTGGTTGCCGTTTTATGCCCGAATCGTGCATCTTTATCCTCTTTGGAGCGGATCTCTTTGAGCCGTTCATCTTCTAGCAGCTCTTTCATTTCCCGAGAAAGTTTCTGTATCTTTTCATTTCCACAGGATTCTATTCCTTCCTCCAAAATCCGGAGGAGTTCCTTAGTATAGGCAATTTCTTCATCCAACCCTGCTTCCAAAGATGGTTTCTCAGGAAATTGCTCTGATAATTCAAAAGCTGTTTTATAAATCTCTTTCCGGAGTTGTTTGCTCATATCTCGCAGAATCTGCGTTGGGGATTTTGCCCGAACAGACGCAAGTGTATGAGTGGAATCGACGATAATGGTTCCCGATTTGATCAGGTTTTTGTCTAGTGCCTGTTGAATGGTTTCTTTCAGTAGTTCTTCTAAGATATCTTCTGTAATACGAGTTTTTCTGAATTTTGTAAGAAGACTGGAATCTATCATTTTTGCTTCCGGTTCCAGATTAAGGAAAAATTTATATGCCATGTCCGTCTGGGCGCTACTTATTAGAGCTTCGTCAGAAAGATCATACAGCTTTTTCAGAAAAAGCAGTTTAAACATCATCTCCGGTTCCTTCGCCGGGCGACCGAAATTTTCACAATACTGCTTACGAAGCATTGGATTTACAAAGCTGAAATCTATATTTTCTTTTATTCTCCGCAAAAGATGATCTTCGGGAATGATTGCATCGTAAAGCCCCTGATATGGTGACAATGATAATTGTAACTGTGAATGATCTTTTAACATGGTAGCCGCTCCCTCCTTATATTTCTATTATAATGGAAATACGAAAAAAAGCCCAATTCTTTTTTAGAATCAGACTTTTTCAGTGCCCTTGTTTTACAGGCTTTCCGGGGATCAGTCATTTTGTCTGGTATTGTAAAGCAGTGTCAGATTTGTCGTAAATGTCGTAAATTTGTGGTCAAAAAACGATGAGAAATGGAGAGTGCTAATAAAATGAAATTAACGTATACAAATGTAAATGGATATCTGATTCTGAATCTCACCTATAAATCCGGAGAACAGATGGAGCAACTTGGCAAGTATGGTTTTCTTCGCAGAGATTATCTGAAGAACCATCGAAATTCAACCTATCAGGTGATGCTTTTACAGGACACGATTGGAGAACACCTTCTGGAAGTGGACAAGGCAGCCAGAGAACGGGAAGAAGTGATCCTGAAGCAGTTGGAAGAAAAAGAACCACTGCCGGATAAAAAAGCAGATCAGATGGCATGGATAAGAGCTGCTAATCAACACAAAGCGATTGAGGAAGAGATTATTTTAAAGGAACTGATCTGTGTTTAACAAAGTTGAAGTTTGTAACTGAGGATTGAACAGGTAATTGGACAGATTAAAAATTTATTGAAAAAAGAATAAAATGTTTAGAGAAGGCGTGAGTGATAGAGATATTACTTACGCTTTTTCTTTTGAACTGGAAAGGAGGATGGGAGCATGGCACAGATTTTCCGTGTAGAGAGAACTAAGAATTTTACGGTAATGAGTAATCATCATTTCAAGAATAAGAATTTGACATTGAAAGCGAAAGGTCTATTATCGCTGATGTTAAGTTTTCCAGATGACTGGAATTACAATATGCAAGGACTGGCAACATTGAGCAGAGATGGGATTGATTCTGTTCGTTCTGCAATTAAGGAATTAGAGCATCATGGATATGTGGAACGTCATAGATTGCGTAATGAATATGGTTTTTGTGGAGATACCGAATATATTATCTGGGAAGTTCCATTAGGAGAAGAAAATGATTAAGTGGAGAAGAGAAGTGCCTAAGAGCGGATAGTCCAATTTGGGACAATCAGGTCATAGGAAATTTCTATCTCCGGACATCAGAAAATAGGAAAACCAGATATGGTAAATTCCTTTTTGTCATGTCACGAATTTGATATTTTAAGTTCTTATTTTGTATATTAATGTGTTCTGATTTGATATTCTTTTATCACAGTAAAGATAGAATTGCAGATAGTAGGAATGGCTGCAATTTGTTTATAATAAGTGTGATAGGAGAATGTGAAGTATGAAATATGGTTTTTTTGACGAATCGAAAAAAGAATATGTGATCACAAGACCGGATACACCGGCACCTTGGGTGAACTATCTTGGATCTCCAGAATATGGAGCAATTATTTCTAATAATGCAGGTGGATATAGCTTTGCAAAATCAGGAGCGAACGGAAGAATTTTAAGATATGTCTTCAATCAGTTTGACCAGCCGGGAAGATATATCTACTTAAGAGATCAGGAGAGTGAAGATTATTGGTCAGCTTCCTGGCAGCCGGTAGGAAAAGATCTGAATTCTTATAAGAGCGAATGTCATCATGGTACAGCATACACAAAGATGATGGCTGATTATAGCGAGATCCATTCAGAAGTAAGATACTATGTTCCGCTGAATCAGTCTTATGAAGTGTGGAATCTTGCAGTGACAAATACCTCGGATCGCATGCGCAAGATCAATGTAACAGGCTATGCAGAATTTACAAACAACAGCAATTACGAGCAGGATCAGGTAAATCTTCAGTACTCTCAGTTCATTACAAGAACAGTGTTCCGTGGAAACCGTGTGCGGCAGCTGATCCATGCCAATCTGGATCAGCTGGAAGATGGAAAAGATGTGGATGACAAGATCGTTGTTGACCGTTTCTTCGGACTTGCAGGTGCAAAGGTTGATTCCTGGTGTGGAAGCAGGGAAGGTTTCCTTGGAAGATATCATGGATACAACAATCCGGTCGGAGTGGAAGATGGTATTTTAAATTGTGAAGGAAATTATAATGAAAATGGATGTGGAGCATTAGCTACAATCCTGACTTTATATCCGGGAGAGACAAAAGAAATAGCATTTCTTGTTGGTATGAAAGAAGATGTTGATGCAGAAACAATCGTGTCTCGTTATGAGGATTGTGAAACAATCTGCAGAAATGAACTGGAAGAATTAATCCAGTACTGGCATGGACATCTGTCCCATTTCCAGGTGAAGACACCAAGCGAAGAATTTAATATAATGATCAATACATGGAATGCATATAACTGCTTTATGACATTTATCTGGTCACGTGCTGCATCCTTTACATATTGTGGACTGAGAAATGGATACGGTTATCGTGACACAGTACAGGATATCCAGGGTGTGATCCATCTGGCACCGGAGATGGCAGTAGAGAAGATCCGCTTCATGCTTTCTGCACAAGTAAATAATGGTGGAGGGCTTCCACTTGTAAAATTCACACACAATCCGGGACATGAGGATACACCGGATGATGCTTCTTATGTGCAGGAGACAGGACACCCGGCTTATCGTGCAGATGATGCGCTGTGGCTGTTCCCGACAGTATACAAATACATTTCCGAGACGGGAAATCTGGAATTTATCGATGAAGTGATTCCGTTTGCAAATAAAGAAGAAGGTACCGTGTACGAGCATTTGAAACGTGCAGTAGATTTCTCCATGAATCATCTTGGAAAGCATGGTATGCCGGCAGGCCTTTATGCTGACTGGAATGACTGCTTAAGACTCGGAAAAGATGGAGAGTCAACCTTCGTTGCATTACAGTTCTACTATGCAATGACAATTTTGAAGGAATTTGCTGAGTATAAGAAAGACACAGAATATCTGAATTATCTGGAGGAAAGTCAGAAGAAGCTGGAAAAACTGATCCAGGATCTCTGTTGGAACGAAGACCGCTTTATCCGTGGCTTCACAGAGGATGGTGAAGTGATCGGACAGCGCACAGATCCGGAGGCAAATATGTGGCTGAACCCACAGAGCTGGTCTGTGATCAGTGGGCTTGCAAATGAAGCGCAGGCAGATCTTGCACTTCAGAATGTATATGACAAACTGAATACAGAATATGGTGCAATCCTGATGGATCCTCCGTATCATGCACATGCATTTGACGGTGCACTGGCTGTGATCTACAATGCCGGAACAAAGGAAAATGCAGGAATTTTTTCACAGTCTCAGGGATGGATCATTCTTGCAGAGGCGCTTCGTGGACACGGAGAGAGAGCATTTAACTATTTTATTGAAAATGCACCGGCTGCACAGAATAATCGTGCAGAGATCAGAAGACTTGAACCATACTGCTATGGACAGTTTACAGAAGGAAAACACAGCCCGAACTTCGGCCGTTCTCATGTACACTGGCTGACAGGAACAGCATCTACGGTTATGGTGGGATGTGTAGAAGGAATTCTCGGAATGCGGCCAGACTTCTATGGACTGAAGATTGCTCCGTCAGTACCGAAAGAGTGGGAGGAATTTGAAATCGAAAAAGATTTCAGAGGTTCACATTTACATATCGTTGTGAAAAATCCGGGGCATGCAGAGTCAGGATGTGAAAAACTTTTCGTAAATGGAGAACAAATGAAAGATAATTATATTCCACAGGAGAAGTTAACAAAGACAACAGAGGTAGAATTATTCCTTTCTTAAATGAAATGACGAGGGACTGGACATGAGAAAAATCAATTTTACAGATAAAAACGGAACATTTACGATTACAAATCCGGAAAATTATAGTGGACTTTACTTACCACTGGCAGGGGAAGAAGGTCTGAAATCCAGTATTACACCAACTTTGGGGGGAGATAGTAAAACGGACCAGAATCATTTCCTTCTCGAACCTGTCAGCATTGAAAACCTTCACAATAACCGTGGCACCAGAAATTTCTGGTGTCGGGTAGAAGGAAAAGGCTACTGGTCAGCATGTGGAGTTTCAGCGGAGCAGGAGTTTGATAAATATACAGACAGACAGGATGAAAGCACTCTGGAAGCAGGCATGATGTGGCAGAAGTTGACAAGAACTTCAAAAAAATATCATCTTCAGTCAGAAATCACATCCTTTGTTTCTATTGATGGCACAACAGAGATCCAGCTGATCAAGATTACAAATCTTTCGGAAGAAGAACAGGAAGTAACACCGATCGTTGCCATTCCGGTTTATGGAAGAAGCGCAGATAATATCCGCGACCACAGACATGTTACATCACTTCTTCACAGAATCGACACGAAAGAATGTGGCGTAGAAGTTACACCGGTATTATCCTTTGATGAGCGTGGACATCAGAAAAATGATACGACTTATTTTGTATATGGTTTTACAGCAGAAGGAAATGCCCCGAAGGAGTTTTATCCGACTGTTGAAAGCTTTATTGGAGAGGGAGGTTCTTTCCTGATTCCGGAAGCAGTACGTGTAGAAAAAACGGGATGTACCGCAGGCTGCCATCTGGAGGGGAAAGAGGCTGTTGGGGCATTCAGGTTTGAACGCAGAAAATTAAAAGCAAATGAATCAATAGAGTATGTTGTTCTTGCCGGAGCAACGGGAGAAAAGGCTTCCATTTCAAAAATCTGTACTCTATTTGGTACGAAGGAGCAAGCGGAAAACGAGCTTGCCAAAGTGAAAAAGTATTGGACAGAAAAAGTAAATGTAGAGTTTGAAACCGGTGATGAAGCTACAGACAATTATCTGAAGTGGATTTGCTTCCAGCCAATTTTAAGAAGAATTTATGGATGTTCCTTCCTTCCATATCACGATTATGGAAAAGGAGGAAGAGGCTGGAGAGATCTCTGGCAGGATTGCCTTGCACTTCTGATTATGAATCCCTCAAACGTCCGTCAGATGATCGTGGATAATTATGGCGGAGTAAGAATTGATGGAACAAATGCGACAATCATCGGAAATAAGCAGGGTGAGTTTATTGCAGACAGAAACAATATTACACGTGTCTGGATGGATCATGCATTCTGGCCATTTGTAACGACTCGTCTGTATCTGGATCAGACAGGAGATATGGAGGTTCTGTTTGAAAAGGTTCCGTATTTTAAAGATTTGCAGTCTATGAGAGGTACTGCACATGATAAGTTTTGGAACAGCGAATATGGACAGAAGCAGAAAACAGAAAGAGACCACATTTATTTCGGAACAGTTTTGGAGCATATTCTTTTACAGAATCTGTGTGCGTTCTATGATGTAGGAGAGCATAATGAAATGCGTCTTCATGGTGCCGACTGGAATGATGCACTGGACATGGCATGGGAGAAGGGTGAAAGTGTTGCATTTACCTGTGCTTATGCCGGAAATTTGAGAAATATTGCAAAAACACTCCGTCAGTTGGAAGAAATCAGTGGAAGCAGCAAGATTGAAATTGCACATGAGATGGAAGATCTTCTTGCAGGAAGCGTGGAACTGTATGAAGATGCAGCACGTAAGCAGGCACTCCTTGCAGGATACGCAAAAAAATGTGAACATAATATCAGTGGAGACACAATTGTTGTAAGACTGGATCAACTTGCTGCTAATCTTGAGGGAAAAGCAGACTGGATGATGAAAAACATCCGTGCCAACGAATGGGTGAAGGATGGAGAAGATGGCTGGTTCAATGGCTATTATGATAACCATGGCAGAAAAGTAGAAGGCGTTATGGATGAAAGCGTGAGAATGATGCTGACCGGACAAGTATTTGCCATTATGAGTGGAACGGCAACAGAAGATCAGGTGGAATCTATCTGCAGGAGTGCAGACAAGTATCTTTATGATCAGAAAGCCGGCGGATACCGTTTGAACACAAACTTCCATGAGGAAAAATTTGATCTTGGAAGAATGTTTGGATTTGCTTATGGAGAGAAAGAGAATGGAGCAGTGTTCTCACACATGGCTGTTATGTACTCAAATGCATTGTACCAGAGAGGATTTGCAAAAGAAGGAAATAAAGTACTTCAGGCACTTTTAGATGCAGCAATGGAATTTGATAACAGTAAGATGTATCCTGGACTTCCGGAATATTTTGATAATCAGGGAAGAGGCCTCTATGCATATCTGACAGGCGCTGCAAGCTGGTATATGCTTACCATGATCACAGAAGTGTTTGGGGTGAAAGGAGATTGCGGTGACTTGAAGATCGCACCTGCACTTATGCCGGAACAGTATAATCAGGATGGAAAAGCAGTACTTAAGATGACATTTGCCGGAAGGAACTTTGAGATTATATTCTATAATAAAGAAAAGAAAGAATTTAATCAGTTGAAGATCCGGAAAGCAGTTTGCGATGGAAAAGCATTAGAAATAGCAGCTGAAAGGTGTACAATACTTTCAAAGAGAGAGATTCAGATGCTTTCAGTGAAAGAGACACATAAGATTGAAATTGAATTAGTATAATCGACAGATTAAAAAAAGATAAAAATACTGTCAGAAAGAGAATTGCTTTCTGACAGTATTTTTTGTGGGAAAATCTGAGAATTCTTCTGAGAAGAAATCTGATGTTACCACATGCTTTTATAGTATTTGTCCCGGTACTTCTTTGGGGTGAGCCCGGTAAAGCTCTCGAATGTCTGGATGAAGTGACTCTGTGAAGAAAAAGCAAGATAATTTGCGATATCTACAATTGATTTATCTGAGTATCGCAGCAGATGAGTTGCTTTTTCTATCTTCTGCTCACGGATATAATCGCTGACAGAGACTCCCAGATTCTGCTTGAAAATGCGTGAAAGATAATTTGTGGAAAGTTCGGTGTGGTCAGCAAGAACCTGAATCGTGATTCTTTCTTTGATGTGACTGTAAATATAATCAACACATTGCATAACGGGTTTTGATAAAATGGAACTCTTTTTCTGAAGAATCATCTTACCTGTAAAATCCTTTGCCATCTCATGGTGAAGATCTGCAACCTGACGGATCGTTGTGCAGGAATCCATCTTCAGAATATAGAAGTCGCTGAGCCTGTAAGCCTGCTCTGGTTCGAGCCCACCGTCGATACAATAACGGGTCAACATTGCAGCAGTGACAACAAAGTGGTATTTTATATTAGTAAGCGCATTACGGGACAGAACGCCCGTTCCTTCCAGGCGAATAAATTCATCTTCGGAACAGTTTTTAATGACTGCTTCCATGTCGCCGGAGCGTACAGCATTATAGAAAGAATATTCTACAGTTGGTGATCTGTGAAGCGTTTCTAATTCGTTGTTTTCGAGTTCTGCATTGTACCATTCATTAGATAAAGCCATAAAAAACCTCCTTTTTTATATTATGACACGAATTTGATATTTTGTTAAGATAAATAATATAATCGGAGGAAAAAAGATGGTATATTTAGTTCAACAACAAGAAAAGCATAGCAGAGTGCTTAGATAAAGGAGGATTTATAAATGAAAAAGAGAGTTGTTGCGATTCTTATGGCAACAGTAGTTGCTGTTTGGATTACTTGCCGGATGTGGAAGCAAAGGGGAAAATGGCGGAGAGGCCAGTACAGAAGAAGGAAAGGTAATTAACATTTATTCTTGGAATGATGAGTTCCGTGAGAGACTGGAAGCTGTATATCCTGAAGTTGAGTCAACATCCAAAGATGGAACTGTTACAACATTGAAAGATGGAACAGAGATCCACTGGATCATCAATCCAAATCAGGATGGTGTTTATCAGCAGAAACTTGATGAGGCACTTATGAAACAGGCAGATGCTGATACAGATGATAAAGTAGATATCTTCCTGTCAGAGACAGACTATGTATACAAATATACAGATGCTGAAGCAGACGCTGCAATGCCACTGAAGGATCTTGGAATTGATCCGGATAAAGATCTTGCAGATCAGTACGACTTCACAAGAACAACAGCATCTGATGCAGACGGAGTTCAGAGAGGATCTACATGGCAGTGCTGTCCGGGAACAATGGTTTACCGTCGTGATATTGCAAAAGAGGTATTCGGAACAGACGATCCGACTGCTGTAGGTGAAAAAGTAAAAGACTGGGATACTATGAAACAGACAGCAGAAGAACTGAAGCAGAAAGGATATTATGCATTTGCTTCTTATGCTGATACATTCCGTCTCTATGGAAACAACATTTCTGATTCATGGGTAAAAGATGGAGACACAAAGGTTACAGTTGATCCAATGATCATGCAGTGGATTAATGATTCAAAAGAATGGCTGGATGCAGGTTACTTAAACCCGACAGTAAAAGGTCAGTGGAATGATGACTGGAACAAAGCAATGGGAAGTCAGTCCAAAGTATTTGCATTCCTCTTCCCGGCATGGGGTATTGATTTCACACTGAAACCGAACTGGGATGGAGAAGACGGCGTATGGGCAGTAACAAACCCACCGCAGGAATACAACTGGGGAGGATCTTACATCCATGTTGCAACAGGTACAGATAATCCGGAACATGCAAAAGACATTATCCTTTCTATGACAGCAAAAAAAGATAATCTGTTAAAGATCTCCCAGGATTACTCAGATTTTACAAATACAAAATCCGGTATGCAGGAAGCAGCAAACGATGATGCTACATATGGTTCAGAATTCCTTGGCGGACAGAACCCATTCCAGTATTTTGCACCAGTTGCTGAAAACATCAAGATCGCACCACTTTCCGCTTACGATCAGGGATGTGTGGAGTTGCTCCAGAACTCATTCAGCGATTACTTCCAGGGCAAAGTTGACTTTGAGAAAGCAAAATCAAACTTTGAAACAGCAATTAAAGAACGTTATCCTGACATTACAGAGGTTGTTTGGCCAGAATAATGTCTGGAATGAACAGCTACTAACGCAGGGAGCTCTGTGACAGCAGAGCCTCTGTTCTGTTAGAAGATATTGTGGAAAGGAAGAACCATTATGAAGAAAAAGAAAAAAAGTATTGATTATGGAAAATGGGGATATATATTTATTCTTCCTTTTTTCGTAACATACATTATTTTCTCATTGATACCGTTGATCGATACAGTAAGGTATAGTTTCTTTGAATATTACCGATCAGGAATTAAAGAGGTTGGACCGAATTTTATAGGAATGGAAAACTATGTGAGTCTTCTTCATTCAGATATGCTGAAATATGGAGCGAATACTTTAATTCTGTGGATGATCGGATTTATACCTCAGATTGTGGTCGCGCTGGTACTTGCAGCGTGGTTCACTGATGTCCGATTAAAGATTAGAGGGCAGCAGTTTTTCAAAGTTGTCATTTATCTTCCAAACCTGATTATGGCATCTGCATTTGCATTGTTATTCTTTACAATGTTCTCAACAAATGGACCGATTAACTCAATTCTGATGTCAATCGGAATCCTGAAAAAACCGATCGATTTCCTTGGATCTGTATTTGGAACAAGATCGTTGATCGGATTTATGAACTTCCTGATGTGGTTTGGAAATACAACTATTATGTTGATGGCAGCAATCATGGGAATCAGTCAGGACGTCTTCGAGGCATCTGACCTGGATGGATGTAACAGTATCCAGAGATTCTTCTATATTACACTGCCTTTGATCCGTCCAATTCTGGCATATACATTGATCACATCCATTATTGGCGGACTTCAGATGTTCGATGTTCCTCAGATCCTGACAAATGGACAGGGTAACCCGAACAGAACATCCATGACTCTGATCATGTTCCTGAACAGTCATTTGAAGAGCAAAAACTATGGAATGGCCGGTGCACTTTCTGTATATCTGTTTGTCGTAAGTGCAATCCTCTGTTTCTTTGTATATCGTATGACAAATGATAACGATCCGGATGGTTCTAAGAAAGCAGCTAAGAAAAGAGCAAAAGCAGAAAGGAGAAAGAGATAATGAAATCAAAAACAAAGTCAAGTCGTGGACGTAGCATACTGGCACATACCGTATTGATTCTGTTATCTTTTATGTGTCTGTTTTTCTTCTATGTGTTGATTATAAATGCAACACGTTCTCATGCAGATCTGCAGAAGGGATTCTCAGCACTGCCGGGAAAATATTTCTTTACAAATCTAAAAAATGTAGCGAATGACGGAAGCTTCCCGATGTTCCGTGGTATTTTGAACAGTTTGATCGTATCAGCAGCATTATGTACCTATTTTTCAGCTCTGACAGCATATGGACTTTATGCTTATGATTTTAAAGGGAAAAAAGTAGCATTTACATTTATTATGGCAATCCTTGTTATGCCTACACAGGTTACAGCAATGGGATTCCTGAAATTGGTTACGAACATGGGAATGTATGATTCTCTGCTTCCATTGATCATTCCATCAATTGCATCACCGGCTGTATTTTATTTCATGTACAGTTATCTGCAGTCTTCCCTTCCGATTTCTCTTGTAGAAGCGGCAAGAATAGATGGATCTGGAGAATTTAAGACATTTAACCACATTGTTCTTCCAATCATGAAGCCGGCAATTGCAGTTCAGGCAATCTTTACTTTCGTTGGTTCCTGGAACAATTACTTCGTTCCGGCTTTGATCATTCAGTCAAAGAATAAGATGACAGTCCCGATCCTGATCGCAACACTTCGTGGAGCAGACTATATGAACTTTGATATGGGTAAAATCTATATGATGATCACAGTAGCAATCGTGCCGATCATTATTATATACCTGCTGTTGTCTAAATATATTATTGCAGGAGTTACTCTTGGTGGAGTAAAAGAATAATAAGAATTAAGTTGTTGGAGGAAGGCTGTCATTTAGTGGGCAGCTTTTTTCTTACAGTTGGTTTATTTAAGGAGATGTGTAAATGGAAACAAATTTGAAACATAGTGGAACAAGAAGTACAGAAGTTTGCCAGCGTGAAATAGATCATGCAGTGTTTGCGCGTGAGGCAGCAGAAGAAGGAATTGTCCTGTTGAAAAATGAAGGACTTCTTCCATTAAAAAAAGATACAAAGATTGCACTTTTGGGAATTGGGGCAGAGAAGACGATCAAAGGTGGTACTGGTTCCGGAGATGTAAATAACAGAGAAAGTGTATCTATATATGCCGGAATGAAAGAAAAAAACGCTGATATTGTAAGCGAGGAGTGGCTGAAAGATTATCACAACCGTTATGAGCAGGCGAGAACAGAGTGGAAGGAGCAGATCTTAGAAGCTGCAAAACATGTAGACAATCCGTTTGATGCCTATGCTGCCAATCCATTTGCCATGCCGGATGGCCGTGCGGTGACAAATGAAGATATCAAGGCTGCAGAAGCAGCGATTTATGTTGTAAGCCGTATTTCCGGCGAAGGAAAGGACAGAAGAAAAAGAAAAGGGGATTATTATCTGAGTGACCAGGAAGAAAAAGATCTGTATTTCCTGAATGAGCAGAAAATCCCAACTGTATTGATCATTAATGCAGGTGGACCAGTAGAACTTACAGACCTGCTGGCTGGAACAGAAAATATATGTGCAATCCTGAATATTTCCCAGCTTGGACAGGAAGGTGGAAATGCAGTTGCTGATATATTGTTTGGAGAATTTACACCGAGTGGAAAGCTGACAACAACATGGACAAAACGCTACGATGATTGTCCGGCAGCAGAGGAGTTCAGCTATTTGAACGGAAATCTTGAGACGGAAGAATATGCGGAAGGAATCTATGTTGGATACCGCTATTTTGACAGCTTTGGAATTGAACCATTATTTTCATTTGGTTATGGTCTGTCTTATACAGAATTTGACATTCGACTTTGCGGTATAAATACTGCTTCGAAAGGTGTGACAGTAACGGTTGAGGTAGAAAACACAGGAACAACATACAGCGGAAAAGAAGTTGTGCAGATTTATGCTTCTCTTCCTCAGGATGGAAGCAGAAAAGAATTTCGTCGTCTGGTCGGATATGAAAAGACAGAAGAACTGAAACCGGGAGAGAAAGAGATACTGAATATTGTTCTTCCTGCAAAGGCGTTCGCAAGCTTTTTGGAAGAGCAGCAGGAGTGGAGAATCCAGGCAGGTGCTTATGGAATATGGATTGGAAACAGCTTGTCAGAGGCAAAACTTTCAGCGGGGGTAAAGGTATCTGCTGATGTAATGATGGAGAAAACAAAGAAACTGGAAGATCATAGTGAAGTCGTTGAAATCAAAGACTGTGCAGAAGAATTATGCAGACGCGCAGAAGAATGGACAGCACTACTTGAGGAACTTCCGAACGTATCATTTGAACCAGAGGCAGAAGAAAAGAAAGTATGCAGATTTCCAGAAGAAACGGAGATTCCTGTAGAAGATTTGATTTCACTTCTGTATGGAAATATGTCTGAAATCAGAAGTACACTTGGAGCATCTGGAATTAAAGTGCCGGGAACAGCAGGAGAGACGAGTGAAGCACTGCTTGATCAATACGGAATCCCATCTTTGATCATGGCAGACGGACCGGCCGGAATCCGCCTGCAGCAAACTTATGAAGTAGACCGTGAGAAAGATACAGTTTATGGAACAGGTGTGCTTGGTTCACTTGAAAATGGTTATCTTGTTGGAAGAAAAGACCATGAGGGCGCAGAACGTTACTATCAGTATTGTACTGCATTTCCGGTAGGAACAGCACTTGCACAGTCCTGGAACAAAAAACTGATGGAACAGTTTGGACGGAAGGTTGCGGCAGAGATGGAAGAATTTCATATTAATCTCTGGCTTGCACCAGGATTGAATATTCACAGAAATCCGCTGTGTGGAAGAAACTTTGAATATTATTCAGAAGATCCATTCCTTGCAGGCACACTGGCAGCAGCAGTGACCAGAGGAGTTCAGAGCAGACCGGGATGTGGTGTTACAATCAAGCATTTTGCATGCAATAATCAGGAAGATAACAGAATGGGTGTTGATGCACACGTATCAGAAAGGACATTGAGAGAAATTTATCTCAGAGGTTTTGAAATTGCCGTGAAAGAGGGTGCACCAACTGCGATCATGTCTTCCTATAATCTGATCAATGGTGTGCATGCAGCAAACAGCAAGGACCTTTGTACAAGGATTGCACGTGAAGAGTGGGGATTTGACGGAGTTATAATGTCTGACTGGAATACAACAGTACCGGAGGATGGAAGCATTCCGTGGGTTTGTGTGGCAGCAGGAAATGATATTATTATGCCGGGGAATCCGGATGATGATAAAAACATTCGTGATGCGTATAAAGAAGGAAAACTTACAGAAAAGGAAATCCGTCTTTGTGCAGACAGAATCCTGAAACTGATTCGCAGATTAAGCTGATTGTGTCAATTTAGTTGTTGCGAGTCGGAGCTTCTGCCACAAGGCAGGGCTGGTTTGAAAAAGAAAGAGAAATGAAAAAGAATTATATCCGTATGTGGGACTACCGGATACGAAATACTTTGGGAAACATTCATGTTGTGGATTTTAAGACATCTCACGTAAGGACGTTCTTTTCCACATTGTCAGATGAAGGACTGGCACACAGTACGATCAAAGGTCTTTATGGCTTATTGAATCCCAGTTTTGAACTGGCAGTAGAAGATGGGATTATCCGTAAGAATCCGGTAACTGGAACACTAGGAGATTATGGGGCTCCGGCAAAGGAGAAAGAAGCACTGACACTGGAACAGCAGGAAAACTTCTGAAGTTTGTGGAACAGAGTAATGTGTATAAGCCTCATCTTCCAATGATGCAGGTTATGCTTGGGGCTTGCCTGAGAGTGAGTGAGACCATCGGCTTAACCTGATCAGGATGCGACTTTTATGCGACTGAAACGTGATTACATGGGAAATGACCAACTGCTCCCAGCGTATAACCTGCAGACAGCCATCTGCGATGAGTACATCGCCGTAATCGATGTAAAACCTTATGCATCGGACATGGAATGTTTTGTGCCTTTGGTGGAAAAATTCAATCGTTCATATGGTCATTATCCGAAATATCCGGTTGCCGATGCAGGATACGGTTCTTACAATAATTATCTTTACTGTGAAGAACACGGCATGGAAAAATATATGAAATTTACCATGTATAAAAAAGAAACGACGGACAAAAAATATAGTGAAAATCCATATCGTGCTGTAAATTTTACAAAAGATGCAGATGGGAATCTCATATGTTCAAACGGACAGAAATTTCTCTTCAAGAGAACACAGCCTGTGAAATATAGTAAATATGGAAGAACGGAAGAATTATACGAATGTGAATCTTGTGAAGGGTGTCAGCATAAACAAGAATGTTGCCCGAGGGCACATAAAAATCGGACCATCCGAATGAACCAGGAGTTAACCGCTATCCATCAGGAAGTTCTGAACAATCTTACGTCCATACATGGAGCTCTTTTAAGAATGAATCGAAGCATTCAATCCGAGGGTACTTTTGGTGTGTTAAAGTGGGATAAATCGTATAAAAGATTATTTCGGAGAGGCGAGAAAAATGTAATTCTCGAACTTACACTGATTTCATGCGGATTCAATCTTTATAAATATCACAACAAAAAGCGGCGGCAAATGCCGGTTCTGGCGTTTCTTAATCAGAGGCTTTTTTTACATCCCCTTTTCACGTAGATGTGCATGGCTCGTAACGTTCACACAATCTTCACAAATAATTAGCACCCACCTATTGATCAAGCAACTTTTTAGGCAATAGACTTTACTCTTTGGCTTGCAGAAGAGGACAATCTTGCGTTGCTGGCGGATGCCGTTGGCTTGGAGATAACCTTTGATGAAACTGAGTCCAGCGTTGGAGATTTTAATGTAGACATTTATGCAACTGAAACAGGAACGGACAGAAAAACCATTATTGAAAATCAGCTTGAAGATACAGACCATGATTACCTTGGTAAATTGATTACATATGCCTCCGGCAAATCTGCCGATATTGTAATTTGGGTTGTCAAGAGAGCCAGAGAAGAACATCGCTCTGCAATTGAGTGGCTGAATAATCACACCGATGAGAATATTGCGCTCTTCTTGGTAGAAATCAAACTATACCAAATAGGCAGTTCGGATATCGCCGTTAAATTTGAAGTGGTAGAAAAGCCTAATGACTGGACAAGAAAGCCAACAGAATCCTTATATCTTATTCGGCAAATTTTTAAAATAAGGATAAGTGGTCTGAACAGTTCGATTGGGCGATGGACGTTGCCCTGAAGATGAAAAATACCTTCAAGAAATACTTATAAATAATAATCGCATTTGGTATACTTCCTGAAATGATTTTGAGACGTATACCATATCAGATTGCAATCCGACCATTTCAAACACCATATTTCGGAGAAATTGCATTGGCGATGAAAGATCGGACCAAAATTACTCCAGCAGTTAAAAAGTTCACAGAATATTTAAAATATAGGAACATTGATTAAATACTGAATCAAAACTAAAAAGTTTTCATTTGAAATTAATATGCAAATGGCTCAGTATTATTCAAACAAGGTATATTAAGAAACTTGCTTACCATCAATTATAGTAATTTTGATTAAGTAGCCTGTATGTGAAATAAAGAATACAGGCTACTTGTATTTTATAATTCTAATGAATCTTCCGCATCTACCCACATCTGCAAATTTCCATCAAGATATAATTTTGCATATTCAAGAGGTTCATCAATGGCGAGTGCGTTTAATGCACAGTCTGATCCTGGTGTGGTTTTTAAGTCCTTTTCTGCTTCCCAACAGTCAATGCGAAGCATATAGCCTGCACTGGTATAAACATCAATGCTGTTTCTGTGTGGATTGTATTCTGCAAATATTGTTCTCATC
>ENA-OPKA01000024-OPKA01000024.1-human-gut-metagenome-genome-assembly--contig:-NODE-24-length-25892-cov-2.434338_pt1 | contig 25892 bp, 17 predicted proteins | sample MGYA00241777_ERZ501679 | MGnify/ENA primary metagenome ERZ501679 (study PRJEB25962, sample SAMEA2042206) | human gut metagenome | biome: human gut; feature: human-associated habitat; material: faeces... | reverse complement strand
AGTTATATAAACTTAAATATCAGAGAGTTATAAATTATTCAGTAAACACTAATTAATCTTTTAAATCTTACGTTTATGAATAAAATTTTACGCATTTCAATGATCGCTGTGTTGGCATTAATTGCTAATTTCAGCTTTGGACAGGCTTACAAAACATTAACCTTCCCAGATGACAACAATGCCACCAATAAAGTTGGTGCTTACGACAAAACATGGACTGCCAAAATTGGTACTGACACATGGTCAATTGTAAACTTCAACAACAACAACTGGAAAAACAACTGGAAATGGATAAAATGCGGTGGAAAGAAAGCTGCATCAGTAGGAACCATCACTACGGATTTTGCTATTGACAAAGCGATATCTTCTGTTGTTGTAGTCATAGACAATATCATAACTGATCACGTAAACTCTATCAAACTCGAAGTTACATCAGACAAAGAAGGAAAAACAGTTCTCGAGACTGTCAACCTCGAAAAGATTGCCACAGGAGACGCAGTCTTTACAATAAAGACTCCTAAAGAGAACTGCTACTACAAATTGGCAATTGATTGCAAAAAACATGCCTCAAAAAATGGTATAGTAAGCGTAAAAAAGGTAGAATATTACAAGAAAGGAACTGCTCCTGACATTGTAGATATCTCCAACACACCAGAAACAGCTTATACTGTTGCAAAGGCAAAGGAACTGATTGATGCAGGAGAAGGTTTATCTACTGAGGTTTATGTAAAGGGTATTATCACAAGTGTAGGTACACTCAACACCACATTTAATAGCTTGACATACAACATTTCAGATGATGGTACAGCTACTGAAGAACTGAATATTTATAGTGGTAAATATTTCGGAGGTGCAGATTTCACATCAGCTGACCAACTCAAAGTGGGTGACGTAGTCATCGTAAAGGGTCAGTTGAAGAAATACGGCGAAACCTACGAACTTGATAAGAATAATCAACTCTACTCTTTGAATGGTGTAACCACTGGCATCAACAACATCACAACCGATGCAACACTGGAGAATGCTCCTGCATTCAACCTCGCAGGTCAGAAGGTAGGTAAGGCATACAAGGGTGTAGTCATTAAGGCTGGCAAGAAGTTCGTACAGAAGTAATTTTTCTATCAAGAGCATCGTTACTCTTACGCAGCTAAGCCTCCTTGTTGGTAAGTCTATCCTACCAGCAAGGAGGCTTTTTTTCTCCCATTATAAAAGCAACGGAGTGAATGACGCAAGATTTAAACGCGGAGCCGCTTACCCTATGAGAATGAAGGGTGATGAAGGGTGGAATCGTACCCTACGGGTTGAGTAGTTACCGACTGCACGAAAAACAGTAAAAGAATATAAAAACATATTACTTTAAGGCGTTTATTTTGGAACAGACACTTTGTACATGGTCAAGTCCATACAACATTGAACGAGAATCAATTCCCATCCAAGAGAATAAGGTTTGGATTTTCTGATATTCATTGACAATGTAACTTGTGTCTATTTCCGATGCATGAAGTCTGAAACAGATTGGCTCATGGTGAGCAATCCTATTTCTCAGACTGTTCACACCTTGTCAAGTTCATTGAGATACAAAGCCATAGCCTTGCGAGTGTCACCACACGTAGCATCTTTGTATCTTTGCATTCGTTTGGTAGACAAAATTCGCTCAAATTCTAAATATTCCATAAATATTTGTTCGTTTACTTGGTTGTAACAAGAAAAAACACTATCTTTGTAGCGTTGATTCCCGGTAGTCTCTGATTCGTCAAGCTATCGGGTCTTGTTTTTTATACGATTTGCTTACAAATATACATTGTTTTCTGCGATTATGGTTCTGCCACAGCATATAATTACAGAAATTTAACCGTAAAATCATGATAAAACTATGTGGTTTCGTGTAATTGTTGAATTTTTGCAGTTAATAAGTATTGTTAGGCAAGCAAACGTATGCGGACTGCAGAAACATGCAACACATTGACAACAGGAGCCTTATCGCTTTACGCCTCCTGAATCAACATTGACACCGAACCGAGATATAAAAAAAGGTCTTCTGCCGAAACAGAAGACCTTATTATTTTTTGCGACTCGCAGGAACGAAGTCCTGCAAGGGAAAACGAAATTACTTGTTGATGAACTTTTTGCCGTTCTTGATAACAAGACCCTTAGCATTGCTTGCCACTTTCTGACCGAGAAGGTTGAATGTAGCACCCTCGTTTGCTGCCTCAGAAGCATTGATGTTTGAAATGCCAGAAGTGCCAGCAGCCACGAATTCAAAACCGTAGAAATTGATACTACCTATTGGATAAGTGATAGACACATCACCCGCTTTTACTGCTACAGAGACAGCAGGATAAACTTTCTTAGCTACCTCTACTCCATCAACCATCATGTTAACAGAAACAGCCTCTGACTCTAAGAGTATCTTATTAACCAACTCGGTACCATCCTGTGTCAATACAACATTACGGTCTGTAGCAGAAGAAGATCCTGTACGAGCATATACTTTAAGAGTACCATCTGAAGGCAAAGTAAGAGTCAAATTATTCTTTGATGAAGACTTTCCACCAGATTTCAATCTTTTATCAAACTTCTGATAAAAATCAGCAGTACCAAAATAAGCAGAATTCGCATCTACAGCAAGTTTGGCATTTGTATCAACAACTTTCAAGACCAAACCATCTGCAGTAAAAGTGGCAGGAACAGAACCAGCTGCATAATCTGTATCGAACGACAACGTCTGTGCATTCACACTTGCTGCCATAGCGACAGCTGCAATAAGAGTAAAGAATTTCTTCATAATCGTTTGTTTTTAGTTTATTTTTTTGTTTGTTTTATGTTTTAGAAATTAGTCTTTGATATGACTACGATGCAAAAGTACAACTTAATCGTAAAAAATGCAAGACAAAAATGCAAGAATTCATCGTAAACGTTTACGTGAGTTTAATTTGATTAAGGAGGAACAACTATCAAGATTTTGCATTACCTTTGTACCCAAGTCAAAACTGCACTCGGCAATTTGAAAGCAAACTTTCATTACGCTCGTTTGCAAAGACTTTGCATAAGTCAAAGCTGCACTCGGCATAACATTCAAGCAAGTTTGATGTTCTGCGCTCGTTTGCAAAGACTTTGTACCCAAAAGCAGTACCCTTAACTCCTAACTCTTATTTACTGGAAACAATATAAAGTATATATAACCTAAAAAAGTAACAAACGAATGAACAGAAATCTACTAAGATTCGGACTACTATGCTTAGTCCTACTCGTTTCAGTCGTTACAAAAGCAAGTGACATTACCCTCACTTACTCTTTAGGAACGACAACAGCAGAAGGAACACTCCCTGCAAGCGCGACGGTAGAAGTGGGAAGCAGTTATACGCTTCCTGTCAATACCACACTCTACGTAGCAGGCAGCACTTTGACAGGCTGGACAGATGGCACCAACACCTACAAGCCTGGTGAAACCATCACTGCTCCAAGCACAAGCGCTACGCTGACTCCTGTCTTTACAGCCAACACCAAGTCGCTTGCCGACCGCACAGAGGCAACAACCCTCACCTACTATTTTGGACACAAGAATGGTGCCCAGGATATCAACTATCAAGGAAAAAAAGGAATCCTGGTTACACAAGCCATTGTTGATGGTGAAACCATTGATGTAAAGATTAACCTTGACGGAACACCAAGCGGAGCTAAGTTCAACAATGCAGGTCGTGTAGACGAATGGGCACAGATGAATGCAAACGGCATCATCACCGTTCCTTCTTGCAAAGGTGCAACCATCGAAATGGCTGCATACGGCAATATCACAACGACAACAATTGATGGACAGGCAGAATATACTTCAGGTAAAGTCATTAGCCAGACCATTGCGTCAAGTGCAGAAACAGTGGACATCGTCATTGGCGATGGTTCATATTACAGCTATTTGAAGGTTACCCTTCCTGTCATTGCAAGCAAACCTGCTGGCAAGACTTTCAACAACGAGGCTGCCAGCGTCGTATTTGCTATGAACGACATTAACAATGCAAGTGCCAACACAACCTCTCCTACAGATGCTTTCGGTTCCATCGCATTTGATTACGGAGCAAACTTATCTTTGAAAGGAATTCTCGAAATTACCAAGGCGGATGGTACCGCATCAGGTATCAATGGTCTTAAAATAAATAATGACTCAGGAACTAAGCAAACTGAACTCAACTGGTTTGTTCGTCCTGCAGCAGGACTTACTTTCACCCCAACCAAGGTGATCGGTTATGTAAACCGCTGTGGCACGGATGCTGAAAACGGAATCGTTATCAGCGCTCATAAGGCAAACGGAGAAGTGGTAGCACTGGGTACCTATACCGCATGGCGTCAGGGCAAGGCTACATCAGATAAAACTTACGATAAAACCGCTATCCATCAGTTTGAAATCACACTGACAGCAGAGCAGCAGGCAGCCTTAGCTGGTACCAATGGCTTCTATCTGACTTCAACAATAGGTGTAAATCCTAACAAGCAGGCTGTTTTCGGTCCTGTTACGATCGAAGGCACCGTCAACGGAACACTCGTTGCAGTAAACAAATACAAACTCTCTGTCGTAACCAATCCAGAAGGCATCGCAGACGTTACCGTCTATCCTAAGTCTGACGAATATCAGGAGAACGACGAGGTAACACTGACTGCAGCCGATAAATTCGGTTATAATTTTGTCAACTGGACCGACAAGAATGGCACAGTGCTTTCTACTGAGAGCAAATTCAAATACACTGTGACAGAAGACCAGACTCTCACTGCCAACTACAAGAAGGTAAAGACCTATGCGCTCGACGTAAACGTAGAAGGTGGCGCCAAGGACTATATGGTGACTCTCTCTCCTGCCCCAGAGATGGTAGATGGCAAGAAGATGTATGAAGAAGGTACAGAGGTAACTCTTACCGCAACAGGAAACGACATCATCGACTTCAACAACTGGAGCAATGGTGAGACAACAGCAGAAATCAAGACGACCATGAATGCAGACCAGGCTTTCACTGCCACATTCTCTGCCAAGGACTACATCGTGGCATGGGACTTCTATCAGGAAGGCAAGGAAGGTCGCACTGCCGACTTTGCTGCAGCAGACAATGACGCAGTACAGCTCGTACTCCGTGATGCAGAAGGCAACTCATACGGCTGGCTCGACAAGAGCAATACGGCTGGTGGTTACGAAGGCAAGAACGCAGCTGTCAACTGGACCAAGACTACAACAAAGGCTTTAGGTGAAACCTACTGGCAGACCAAGTTCAACGCCACAGCATTCACCGATATCAAGGTAAAGAGCAGCATGCTCTACAATTATAATGCTTACGAGACCTACAACGTAGAGTACTCTCTTGATGGCGAGAGATGGACCCAGGTTGGTGCCATCGCTATTCCAGGAGCCAAGGCTTGGACTGCAGGCGAGTTTACTCTCCCTGCCGATGCCAACAACCAGGCAGCTGTATTTGTTCGCTGGATTGCCGACAAGACTTCATCTGTCAAGGGAACAACAGGAACCAACGACGGTATCGCTCTCGCTCAGATCTATATCACAGGTACAGCCAAGCTCTTCGATGACGGCACAGCTCCTGTACTCCAGAGCCAGGTACCTGCAGCAGATGCAACCAATGCTTCAGCCAATGGTAAGATTGTATTGACCTTCGATGAGAAAGTAAAACTGACTGAAAACGCCAAGGCAACCCTCAATGGTCAGGAGTTGACAGGTACCGTATCTGGCAAGACCATCACCTTTGCCTACAAGGGTCTGAGCTACGCTACAGAATATACCTTCGCTCTCGCAGCAGGTTCAGTAGCCGACTTGACCGACAATGCCATCCAGAGCGACATTACCTTCAGCTTCACCACCAAGGAGAAGCCAGCAGTAACCAAGGCTCTCTATGACTTCATCGTACCAACAGACGGTTCATTCACCGATGCTCTCGCAGCAGCAGCCAAGCGTGCTGATACCAGCAAGCGTTTCCGCATCTTCATCAAGCAGGGCGACTACAAGATTCCTGCCAACCCGAACAGCATGGTGACTGGTATTGATGGGAAGCAATATCCAAGTGCTACCACCTATATGAATACTCCTAATGTATCTATCATCGGTGAAAGCAATGAGAATACTTCTATCACCAATACCGTACCTGCAGTAGAAAGCAGCAATGGCTACAATATCGCCAACGTACTGGAAGGTATCGGACGTGGTGATGTATTGAGCTTGGAAAGCGGTGCAACAAACACTTACTTCCAGGACATCAAGATGTACAGCAGCATGGGCGACGGCAAGGGTCGTGACATTGTACTCAACGATAAGAGTAACAAGACTATCTGTAAGAACGTCAACCTCTGGGCTTATCAGGACACCTACGTATCCAACAACCAGAAGGGTCGCTTCTACTTCGAGGGTGGTATCCTACGTGGTAATACCGACTACCTCTGCGGTAAGGGTGACGTATATTATAATAATGTAGATCTCTTGATGTGTGGCACCGGCTATCTCGCCGTACCTTCGCAGCCTACCAAGTATGGCTACATCTTCAAGGATTGTACCATCAAGGACGGATCAACCGCAGGTATCAACGGTAAGTACAAGCTCGGTCGTCCTTGGGGCAAGGGCACTCCTATCGCTCTCTTCATCGACACCAAGATGGAAGTGATTCCTACAACAGCAGGTTGGGACGAGATGAGCGGTGGTTATCCTAAGCGATTTGCTGAATACAACTCTACCACAGCTACAGGCACTGCAGTAGACCTGAGCGGAAGAAAGCAGGTTTATGATGCTTACGATGCAAAGGATGGAGACAACTATACCAACCGTCGCAACGAGACAGCAGAAAACCCTGTCCTCACAGCAGAGGAAGCTGCATTCTACACTATCGAAACCGTTATGGGCGCTGATGATGACTGGGATCCAACAGCTGCCACCGAACAGGCTTCTGCTCCAACTAATGTGAAGATTGCTGGTAACAACCTGACATGGGACAACAGCAACTATGCTCTGCTCTGGGCTGTATGCAAAGACGGCAAGGTGGTTGACTTCACCGTTGAGCCTTCTTACAAGGTAGACGATGCTTCTGCGACATGGAGTGTCCGTGCAGCCAACGAGATGGGTGGTCTGGGCGAAGCTACCGTAGCAAGCACCAGCACCGGCATTGAGAACATCGCAACTTCTTCCGATGTTTTGAGCACCAAGATCTACTCTGCCGACGGTGTTCAGGCAAGCAAGTTGCAGCGTGGCATCAACATCGTCGTAAAGACTATGGCTGACGGCAGCAAGAAGACCAACAAAGTGGTACTGAAGTAAAAGAAACTTCTGAATAAATAAAAAAGGTGCAATACCCGTTCGTGGGTGTTGCACCTTTTGTTTTTAATACGAAAAAAAAAATTTTTTTACGCAAATAACGGAAACGTTTACGTAGATTTTAACACACCATATTTATTAAAAAACCAAAAAAGATAGTATCTTTGCAGCGAAGAAATATATTTTTTTACTAATCTAACCAAATAAATGTATGTCTGGTAATTTAAAACAAATTAGAATTGCGTTGGTTAGCATCATGCTGTTTTTTGCAGCAAGCCTATCTGCGCAAACCGTAAAGGGTACAGTTATCGACAATACGGGCGAGCCAGTAATCGGCGCCTCTGTCTTCGAGCAGGGTGTGCAGAGCAATGGCGTTGCTACCGATATTGATGGTAATTTCACCTTAACATTGAAAGGCAACAGTAAGAAACTGAAGATTTCATACATCGGTATGAAGACTCAGATCGTAAATGTTGCAGGTAAAACCACCGTTCCCATTAAGCCCGAGGCCGAGCCCACCAGCCTCAACGACGTTGTCGTTATCGGTTACGGTACAGTAAAGAAGAAGGACTTGACAGGTTCTGTGTCTTCCATTTCTTCTAAGGAAATCGCCAACGTTCCTGTTTCTAACGTCAGCGAGGCAATGACCGGTAAGTTGGCTGGTGTGAACATCACCACAACCGAAGGTTCACCTGACGCAGAGGTAAAGATCCGTGTACGTGGTGGTGGTTCTTTGTCACAGGACAACTCTCCTCTTTACATTGTCGATGGCTTCCCTGTAAGCTCTATCAGCGATATCGCTCCAAGCGAAATTGCAACCATCGACGTTTTGAAGGATGCCTCTTCTACAGCTATTTATGGTGCCCGTGGTGCTAATGGTGTTATCATCATCACTACCAAGAGTGGTTCTGAAGGTAAGACTCAAGTAAACTTCAACGCTTCTTACGGCTGGAAGAAGAACGCTAAGGAAATCGAAGTTCTCAATCCTTATGAATTCGTACTCTACCAGTACGAAACTGCAAGCGCCAGCAACAACCCATCAAACCTGGGTGGTAGCAACTATGGTAACTATGCAGACTATGACATCTGGAAATCAAGAACAGGTCACAACTTCCAGGATGAGGTATTCGGTCGTACAGGTACACAGGCTATCTACAATGCCAACGTAAGTGGTGGTAGCAAGGACTTCAAGTACAATGTAAGCTATGCTCACAATCAGGAGAACAGCATCATGGAGAAGTCTGGCTACAACAAGGACAACATCGGTGCTAAGTTGCAGGCCAAGCTCAACAAGTGGCTTACATTCGACTTTAATGCACGTATGGCATATCAGAAGATCAAGGGTCTTAGCGGTGGTGCTGACACCAACGATAGCAATGCTGCTAACTCAACCGTAGCACAGACTATCACCTTCGCTCCTATCCAGGAGTTGGTATCTGCTGATGAAGACGAGGAAAACTCATCTTCTTCCCGCCGCTCACCAATGGAGCGTCTGGATGGTACTTACAAATTGCAGACACGTTTCCAGCAGAACTACAATGCTGCTCTGACATGGAAACCATTCAAGCACTGGACTGCCAAGACCGAGTTTGGCTATGGTTGGAAATACTATGACACCGACCAGGCATGGACAGCTTTGGCTGTTAACAACTCTAAGTTTGGTCACAATGGTCGTCCTCAGGCTCAGTTCGTACGCGACACATACAAGTCATGGCGCAACGCCAACACTTTGACTTATGACAACAATAAGCTCTTCGGTGGCCGTGATCACCTGAACGTATTGATTGGTCATGAGTGGAGCTCTGATATGCAGACTACACGTACCAGCACATCAGTAGACTTCCCTGTAGATTTCTCTATCGATCAGATTCTTTCTTTCACCAATACAGCAGAAAGCACTCTTGGCAACGAGGTTGACATCAAGGCTAAGGACAATATGCTTTCTTTCTTCGGTCGTATCAACTACACCTTGGCAGACAAGTACTTGATGACCTTCACTCTGCGTGAGGATGGTTCTTCTAAGTTTGGTAAGGGCAATCGTTGGGGCTTGTTCCCATCATTAGCTTTGGCTTGGCGTATGTCTGACGAGAAGTTTATGAAGGGTGCCGACAAATGGCTCTCTAACTTGAAGCTTCGTCTTTCTTTGGGTACAGCCGGTAACAACCGCATCCCTTCTGGTATGCTTTCTCCTACTTATGGCGTGGCTGATGCTGCTGGCAAGCACCCAGGCTTCAACGAGGTGAACACTGGTATGCTTGAGACCTATAAGGCTAACGGCAAGACCGTTCTCTACAATCCTAACTTGAAGTGGGAAACCACTACAACTCGTAACTTCGGTATCGACTATGGTTTCCTCCGTGGCCGCATCTATGGTACTTTGGACTTCTATTGGAATACAACCAAGAACTTGTTGATGCTTCAGACTTTGCCTTCAGCAACAGGTTATGAGCGTCAGTACCAGAACGTAGGTACTACCTCTAACAAGGGTATTGAGTGGGCACTGAATGCTGCTATCGTAGACAGCAAGAAGTTTAACCTCAACTTCAACTTCAACATCTCTTACAACAAGAACAAGATTGACAAGTTGGAAGGTGGCGAGCACTTTGAGACATCAAGCTGGGGTGGTACCAAGGTAACCAAGGGTAATGGTGACTTCCTACTCGAGGAAGGTGGCCGCTTAGGTGAACTTTGGGGCTACAAGCAGCAAGGTTTCTATACCGTATTCGATCCTGCAACAGGCACTGGCGACCTCATCTATGATGGTGCTAAGTGGCGCTTGGCTACTGAGGCTGATGGCCATGTAGGTGGTGACGTAAAGAACAACTCTTATAAAAAATTCGGTGGCACACTGTATCCTGGTGGTGCCAAGGTAGAATGTGACGAGGAAGGAGAAGCCCTTTTCCAGCGCTTGGGCAATACAGTTCCTGAGGTAACTGGTGGTTTCGGATTCGATGGTATGTGGAAGACCAACTTCGGTAACTTCGACTTCAACATCTTCTGTAACTACTCTTTGGGCAACAAGATCTACAATGCTACAGCACAGGGTGCTTCTTTCTATAGCGGTACTTCTGCAGGTTGGAACATCATCAATGATTACAACTCAAACAACCGTTTCACATGGGTTGACCCGGCAAATGGTCTGAACCTCGGTCGTCCTTCAAGCTCTACAGTAACTGCTTATGGCGGTGTAGAAGGCTTGATGAGCCGTCTCAACGAGATCAACGCCAATGCTACAGTATGGAACCCAGCAGCCAACAGCAATATGGTGATCTTGGATACCTACTTGGAGGATGCTTCATTCTTGCGCATCAACAACATTACCGTAGGTTACACATTGCCTAAGAACTGGGTAAAGAAAGCATGGCTTGAGAGCGTACGTGTTTACTTCACTGCTTACAACGTATATTGCTTCACCAACTACAGTGGTTACGACCCAGAGGTGGACACATCTTCTAAGGGCAATCCTATGACACCAGGTATCGACTACGCTGCTTATCCTAAGAGCCGTTCTTTCGTAGCTGGTATTAACGTGACATTCTAACTTAGACAAAGGAGAAAACAAAATATGAAAAAGATATTAGGAATAGCAGCACTCTCAATGGGTGTCATGCTGACAAGTTGCTCCGACTTCCTTGATCAGAAAGCTGACTCAGCTCTGGACCAGGAGAACGTGTTCAACTCAAGCTATTTCACAGGTCTTGAAATCAACAAGATTTATGGTGATTTCGGACAGGATAATATGTATGCCAACCGTATGACCATCTCTTACGGTGCCAACACAGATACCGAGTTAATCGATGGTTTGGGATCAACCTCAACATCTTCTAACGAACGTGGTTACATGAACTACAATGGTACTGCAGGCGGATGGGCTAACTTGGGTACAACATGGACCAACATCTATGGCTGTATCGAATATTGCAACAAAGCCATCGAAGGTATCCGCAACAGCACTATCGCTGAAGAAACAGCCATGAAACGCTACTTAGGCGAAGTACTGACTCTTCGTGCTATGCTCTACCTCGACTTGGTTCGCCTTTGGGGTGATGTGCCTTACAAGACATCTGCTACCAAGCCTGACTTGAGCGATGCCTACGAGGGAAAAACCGACCGCGATATAATTCTCGATGGTCTGCTCGAAGACTTGGAAGAGGCTTCTAACTTGCTCCCATGGGCAGGTACTGGCAACTATACTACAGAGCATGCTACTAAGGGTTATGCTGATGCTCTCTATGCACAGGTAGCTCTGACACGTGCAGGCTATGCTATCCGTGAAAGTGCTAAGGAAGGTTACGAGACTCTCCCAGAGTTCTCTGATCCTACTTATCCTACACAGCGTCCTGACGAGGCTACCCGTAAGGTATACTACGAGAAGGCTTTGGCTAAGTTGACTGAGATTATCAAGAGTGGCAAGCACAGCATGAACCCAAGTTTCAAGAACGAGTGGCAACTTCTCAATGCGCGTAAACTCGATCAGACTTACCAAGAGAATATCTTCGAGCTTCCTATGTTGCTGAATGTTACAGGTGAACTTGGTTATACAGTAGGTAAGCGTATCAAAGGTTCTACATCAGAATTTGGTAAGAAAGGAAACTCATCTGGTAAGTTGAACACCACTGCTACCCTCCTCTACTCTTACGAGAAGGATGACACACGCCGCAACGTAACATGCTGCCCTGTACAGTGGGGTGAGAGAAATGGTCAGACCATCGAAGGTATCGGAGATGTAAACCCAGACAAGCAGAGCATGAAGCCATTTGGTATCACTATTGGTAAGTGGCGTCCTGAGTGGATGGGCGAAGAGTGGAAGGCTGCAGCTAAGGCATCTACAGAAAAGGTAACCACTGGTGTTAACGTTGTAAAGATGCGCTACTCACAGGTTCTGTTGATGTATGCTGAGGTAATGAACGAGTTGGCCGGTGCCAATGGCAACTACCAAGGCGATGCTGGCATGACAGCACTTCAGGCTTTGGCAATGGTTCATAACCGTGGTGTGAAGGAAAGCAACAACGACACTTCTATCGAAGGTGACTTCCTGCAGGCTGCTGCCAACCACAACAAGGAGCAGTTCTTGAACGATATCGCTCAGGAGAATGCTTGGGAGTTGACTGGCGAATGTGCACGTAAGTGGGATCTCGTACGTTGGGGTATGCTGGCAAGCAAAATAGCAGAAGCTAAGGCTGAGTATGCTCAGAAATGTTTGGAGTGGCCTACCACTATCTACTTCAACTATACCGATGCCACCAAGACTCGCATCGACGAGAGTTCTATCGCTTGGTATGGCTTAGAGAATGGCAAGACCGAGACTGACTATGATAACAAAGCTACAGGTTGTGGTTTTGAAGACGAAGAGGCAAGAGACAAATCTGACTCTGAGTATACTAAAAACCTGAAGACCATCAGTGCAGGTCTTGTAGGTACAAGCATCGACGGTACATTAGAAACACCAGACCATGGTGTGAAGAACCGTTACATCTTGCCTATCTACACCAAGACGATTGCCGACTCAAGAAACGCTTTGGCAAACTCTTATGGTTTCTAATCATTAACAAAAGACAACAATGAAAACAATAAAATATTCAGTTTGGGCCATCATGTTGCTCGCTGCAACATTGGTCTCTTGTACTGACAAGATGGACTGGGACATCGACCCAACCTTAGACCGTTGCTTTAGCGCAACATCTCTGTCAGTAGATCCTACAGACACTGAGGCTGAAGTTACTTTCGATGCCGGCATGATGAAGGCAAATGGTGCAGAGAAATTTGAGATTCAAGTGACTACTGCTACTTTGGAAGACGATGAGGCATGGGACAATTCTGACGAGGTGCTTACCTTCGAGACTGATAACAGTCCTTATACCATCACTGGTCTTATTGGCGATACAGAGTACTCTCTCCGTATGCGTGCGCTCTCTTCTCAGAAGACTGCCAGCCATTGGGTACACTATGCTTCAAGCACAAAGACTACCTTCAAGACCAAGGCTGAGCAGATCATGAATGCTGTAACAAACGCTGATCGTGGTGAAGACTTTATCACAGTGTCTTGGGACGCAAGCAAGGCTGTTACCAAGTTGACTGTATCAGACGGTACAGAAGAGGAAGGTCAGGAGCCACGCACCATCGAGTTGGATGACGAGGCTAAGGCTGCAGGTCGCTATACCATTACAGGTTTGACACCTTCAACCAATTACACCATCAACATCTATTACAATGACACAAAGCGTGGTTCTGTTACAGCAAGCACTGCTGCTGCAATGCCTGCTGGTGACGAGAAGGTAGAGTTGGATCCATCTATCACAACCATCAACAACGACGTGATTGCAAACATCGTAACTGCTGCTCAGGAGAAGACTGGCAAGACCAATGTTGCTATTACCATCGGTTTGCAAGCTGGAAAGGAATACACTATGGTTTCTACATCTGAGGATGGTACTGATGCCAACGTGAAGATTCCTGAGGGTGCATCAGTTACATTCTTCGGTTTAGCTGGCGACGGCAAACCTGTATTAAATTGGAAGAAGTGCTTAGACATCGCAGGCTCTCACGCTTACATCCGTTTCCAGAACGTAAGTATGAAGGATACTGGTTGCCAGTACCTTATCAACCAGGATAAAGATGCTGCAGTAGGTGAATTGTCATTCACAGATTGTACATTCTCTGGCTTCGAAAGTTCTGTATTCCGTACAAAGGGTGGTGTAGTTAGCGTTGATAAGATTTTGGTTGACAACTGTGTGATGACCAACATGTCTACAGGTGGCGGTTATCCTGTATTCTATATCGGTTCAACCACTACCACTATTGGTCAGTTGGAGTTGAAGAATTCTACATTCGATACTACAAGCCACAACTTCATCCAGTTGAAGGCTGCTATCTCTGGCGGCGTGACTATCAGCGACTGTACCTTCTACAACAACGTTGCCGGTAGTAAGTATTTCATGGATTCCAACAAGTTGAGCACCAACCTGACTATCATCAGAACTGTTCTTGGTATGTCCATGGATGCAGCAGCAAGAGGTGTCCGCACTACAGGTTCTATTGTTATCAACGAATCAATGCGTGCAAAGGATTGTGTTTACGGTTCTAACGACATCAAGGAGTTCGCTGCAGGCAGCTTGACATCAGATGAGATCTTCACTGATCCTGCCAACCACAACTTCACCATGAAGATTGACAACCGCATCGGTGACCCACGATGGTACAAAGCAGAATAAGCAAATAGCAAGCATCCACAAGATGCTTCGCTATAACAAACTATAAAGGAAGTGCAATGCCCACACCGGGCGTTGCACTTTTTTTGTTGTTTAACTTGGAAGTTACAAAAGAAAAATGTATCTTTGCAGCGAGGTATTAAAATAGTAAAGATATGGCAAGATACATCAACCCTTTCTCAGACTGGTCGTTCAAGAGAATCTTCGGTCAAGAATACAGCAAAGACTTGCTGATAGAATTCTTAAACCAACTTCTCTTAGGAGAACAACACATTACTAATGTCAAATTTAAGGACAAGGAAATGTTGCCGGAAACAAAAGACCAAAGAGGAATCATATACGATGTCTTTTGTACAACTGACACTGGCGAGCACATTATCGTCGAGATGCAAAACAAAAGTCAGGCTTATTTCATAGACCGCTCTCTGTTTTATGCTTCTAAAACGATAGTTGACCAAGGCGTAAAAGGACAATGGGACTACCATCTTACGCCTGTTTACGTAATCTGCTTCATGAACTTCGATGTAGACGAAAATACACCTAAGAAGTTTAGAACAGACGTTGTGCTGGCAGACAAAGAAAGCGGAGAAGTTTATTCTAACAAAATCCGTTTCATCTACTTAGTGATGCCCCTTTTCAAAAAGAAAGAAGAGGAGTGTAATACGTTTTTAGATTGTTGGATTTATAATTTGAAGCATATGGAGACTTTAGAGAAAATGCCTTTCGAGGCTCAGCACAAAATATTCAAGAGACTGGCAGAAATAGCAGACTCAAAGACCCTGACAAAAGAAGAGCAGGAGAAATACGACAACAGCATGATGGTCATGTGGGACAATTATGCAGTATATAAGCATGCAGAGGAAAAAGGAATAATAAAAGGAGAAGCAAAAGGAAGAGCTGAAGGAAGAGCTGAAGGAAGAGCTGAAGGCCAACAAGCCGAGCGCATAAAAAATGCAGGCAACCTGAAGCGGCTCGGTGTGGCGACAGAAATCATAGCACAAGCCACTGGACTTACGGCGGAAGAAATAGAACAGCTGTAATCCTCGGCCTGCACTAAACACAATCTGCCACATACTTACTAATATTCATGTTTTTCAAAAAATGCGTCATCTGTCAGAAATAGGAAGTAAGCAGCTGACATACAGCGCATTACGTTCCTGACAGTTAAACCGTTTACTGTCAGCCCACCGTCAGGTAACGCCATAAAAACCGGCTTAGCCGGCGTTCTGAGCCATAGTCATTTGATGTTTTTTGCCAATAACATGACAGTAAACAACATCCACTGCCACAGCATAATCCGCTTATTTTCAACAAGTTAATGCACAATGTGACAGTGTGAAGGTATTTCCTTAAAAACATTTTACCGTCACTTACATCGTAAAAGACCACCTTTCGGCGTGCAATCAACGACCTTTCGCATTGCAAAAAACAACCTTTCGCATTGCAAAAAGTCACAAAACGCGCCATAATCTACCGCCTTTCATATTGCAAAAACATCCTAAACACTTCCCATCTTTGCAGAAGATAAGCTGCACTCGGAAATGTGGAAACAAGTTTTCATTGCGTTCGTTTGCATTATCTTTCACAACAACACTTATCAACCGACATTCAACACTTTGGAGGCTGAAAGATGCCGGGCATCATCTGTCAGCCTCCAAAACACTGTTAACCAACAAGTTACAGCGGAAACTGACAGATGACAGACGTTTTCACATCATCCTTTTCTTCGCAAAGAGCGTACATATCTCCAACTGTCAACCTTTTTCTTTATCACCTTTATTGAATAAGTGGGCAAAAACAAACAGCCAAAATACAAATACGACTTGAAAACAGAAAATCCCAATATCGTATGATACACATCTATATAGAACTTCACAAGAGAGCGTTTATTGCTTGACAGCGAATTGCTCCTTATCCTGTAATACGCCAACGGCTCTTTCAATCCATAAGCCACCCTGCACTCCTTGAGCAGCAATATAAGCATCGCCCAATCCTCCCGGTTGCGAAACGGTGGAAAATAAAACTTACCATACAGGGATGTGTCATACATTGCGGTAAGAAAACCTATCTTGTCATCACGCTTCATACCACCATAAGTAATTATACGTGGAGCAATGAAGATGCCGTTATTTACCCCATCTTCATTGCATAAAATATACGAAGAATACACAAGACAACATTTCTTTTCCCTTATAAAAGCAATTTGCTTCTCAAGCTTGTCCGGAAACCAACGGTCGTCACTGTCGCAAAAGGCAATATATCGTCCTTGAGCAACCTCTATTCCCCTATTACGCGCACCGCCTGGTCCCTTATTCTCGCTAAGACTGATTATCTTTATCCTACTGTCCTCATTCCTATATTTTTCCAAAAGAGACAACGTCGCCTCATCATCCGAATTGTCATCAACAATAATTAATTCCCAATCTTTGTACGTCTGGCATAATATGCTGTCAATACTTTCCGCCGATACCGCGCCCGTATTGTAAATGGGCATTATGATTGAAACCAATGCATCATTCATCGTATTCAGTTCTAAGTGTCAAATCAAATGCTCAGTGCTGTAAATAAAACGTATCTATTATATATTTCAAAGCATCTGCATTATATTTAAAATAAGACCTTGACGGCATTTTACCTGTCGAAGCATGTTCCATATCTATAATTTTTATCTCAGGGTCGTACACCACTCTCAAACCATGGTTACGGCATTGCTCCGCTAAATAGATCTCCTCACAATATAGAAATACAGGAAAATCTATCATACCACATTTTTCAATGTACAAACGTGTCAATATTATAAAAGAACCATGACCTGCATATACATCACCAGCCGAATGCGATTGCATCCGTTTCCGTTTATAAGCCGTTTGTTTATATAACACGCACAACAAAGGATGCTTGAACATAAAGCGTAACAAATTTAATTTAACTAATGAATAACGAGACATTGCTTGTGGGTTTAAGTCACGTTTTTCAATCTTTGAATATATTTGTGGTGCGATCCAACCAACATGGCCCCCATCCTCATAACGACTTAAAAGAACTGTTAAAGTGTCGGCTTTTAACTCGACATCTACATTGCTTATTATTACGAAATTAAAATCCGCAGGTTTCGTTTCCGTCATCATTCTCTTGACCGCACCGAAATAACCAAGATTTTCATAATAAGGAAAAACTTTTAATTCCGCATTATGCATTTTTTCTTTGATTTCCTCAACATGTTTTTCCGTATTATCAGCAACATACACGCACACATCAGCCTGCTCGCTTGCATGTTTTGCCGCAACATCGACAGACTTCAAAAATATCGTCAAATATTCATACGAATTGTAGTTGACGCAATATATTGCTACTTTTTTCATTTTATTTGTATTTACTCAACAATAAAAGAATAAATATTGTCGCGCACTTTTGCCAAAGCTAATTTTGAATAAGTTTCATCAAATACAGCAAAAGCATTATTTGCTATTTTTCGCCGCAACGCCTCATCTTTCACAAGCCTTTCCAAAGCTGCCGCAAATTCAATTGGAGTATCAGCAACCAAACAAGACTCTTCATTTTTGAAATCCAAACCTTCAACACCAACCGATGTGGTTATGAAAGGGACGTTCATCGCTGCCGCATCTAAAATCTTCATACGCATACCGCTGCCACTAAGAATCGGCACTATCATTATTGAACCCGGTACTATATCTTCAAGACGTTCAACAAATCCAAGCAACTTTACATCTCCTGTTTTTTGCTCGTAATATGAAGGCCATCCCATACCTATTATTTGCAAAGACACATCGACAGTCATCAACGGCATAACTTCATCCAAGAACCAGTCCACCCCCTCCTTGTTCGGATAATGCCCATAACCGCCAATGAACACCACACTTCCATTCCAAGCCTTGAATGGGATCTGTGGCGTATTTACCGCCGCAGGAGATACAAAAATAGACACAACTACACCGTTGCATTCAAGTATATCCTTGTCTGTTTTTGTAAGTGTCACTACCGCATCATACATGTTAAGCGTCTTTATTTCTCGCTCTTTAGTATATATTTCCTGTTGCTTCTCCCGTTCCGTCATATTGATGCCTGCAAGCAGCCTCTTATTGCGTACAAACCGGATTTCATGATGTATAAATATTTTTTTTACTGTATGAGGCAAAAAATCAATTATCTGAAGATAAGGAAAGAACTCTACCTGAACTATATCCGCTTTTGTTTTACTGATGACTCCATTTATAAAATTCATAAAATCCTTAGTAAAATACACGCCGTATGGTTTCAACACTCTTTCAACCTTAAACCTCGGATTATCATACATTAATTTCAACTTGAAAGCACGTACCGCTTTATCTTTCAAAAACAAAGGATTAAGCATTTGTCTGTAATACCTGAAAGAAAAAAACGCCACTTCCGGCCAAAGGCGTTTGAGGATGCGCATTGCCCGCATTTTATTTCTGCCGTTTTCAGCAAAAATGATAGAAATATTATGTTCCTTACGCAGCACATCTATCATATTGAATTGCGCCTGCGCCCCACCAGATTTAAGAGGATAAGGAAAAACATCTGTTATTATTGTGATATTCATATTACAATTTTATTATTCAACAGAATAGCGATTATGTATATACAGGCGTTCTTCATACGACTTAGCCCCAAATAGCACATTATCATATTCAGAGGTTATCATATTTGTTGAACCAACCATTTTCATTACAACATAAATTGATATGAACGCCAAAAACAGTTTTTTGTTGTTTTCTATAAAAAAACATTTAATAAGGTCGTTCCATATCACCCAATACCCAAAAACAAATAGGATAGACAGGCGATCGCTTATTTCACCAAACTCGCTAAACAAAAAGAACGCCAAAAAATAGCACAACAAAGCGTTTATAAAGACCTTATTTCCTTCCTTTAAATCAACCAGTTTACCATAATAGCAGAAAACAAGTATGCCTGTAAAAAGGCGTTCTAAATATCCTATAGAAAGAGTCTTCATCTCCGCCAAATCACTACTCGTCGTATATGTATAAACTTTCATTTGCAATGCTCCTCCTACATCGTCAAAAAACAGTGAAACGAGTTTAAGAAAGATTGGGATATGCAACAAAAAGACAATATTGCCAACAGCGAACAATGCCAAATATACCCATTTATTGCACTGTTTGTGAAAAAAGAAATATAATGGGAAATACATTATTGCAGACAGATGGAAGCTTAAGGCTAACAAACATAGACCGAAATATTGCAGAGGTTTACGTTTCTCTACATATATCAACGCATTTACAAATATAAGGATAGCTATAGAATTGCGCATCAAATTGGTACTCATTTCATATCCACCAAAACTCAAAAAAAGAATAAAGCCCAATGGTATATTCTCTACACGCTTATATAAGAAATTGAAAATCAATAATGTATTTATGAGTGTACATATAAAAACGAAAAAATGATAATCATCAACAACTATCTTGCACAAATACATTAATAATGTAAAACCCGGTTCAAAACCCCACTTGATATTATATTCAAAAACATTAAAATTGACATATTCAAATGAGCACTTTTGAAAAGCCGGATAATAGTTTATCCAGTCGTCACAAGTAAAGCCACGGGAACCAAAAAAGAACAAAAATATCAATGCGCACCATATACCGACATTTCGCCTTTTAGCCTCGTCGTCGCGATGATTATAGCTATATACGGCAAGGAAGCCAAAAAGCAAAAGAAGGGCTACGTATGGTATGGAATATATCATTTATTTTGTTCTTTCATAATTCTTCTTTTACGAATATAGTCGCGAAGATACAAAATCCACAATGCATCCGCAACAACACCTAAAAACACATATAATAACACGATTAGCGATCGTGGCAAACTTGAAGCTTTCAGCGGCACACTTGCACTTTGAATTACTGAAAAAACAGGTGTCTGCTCTTGTACCTTTGCCCTCGCATACTGTAATTGTTGAGCTATCTGATTATAAATATTATATCTCAACTGCATTTCATTTTCCAACTCATCTCTCTTAGACTTAAACGACTCTAACCACAAATCCTCGTTTGCATCTGCATACGAGCTGTATACTTGCTGAGCATGATTATACTCCACCTTCGCCTTTTCATACAATCCTTCTGTGTATTCCATATCATTGCGTGCCTTCTGTGTTCGGTAAACAGTTATATATTCCTGCAATTGCTTTTGTATAGTATCAGCCATGATAGCCGACACATTCCTATCTAAATCAGTTACAGATATTGTTATTACACTCGTATTCTTATCAACAATGCAAGAAATATTGCTCCTTATGGCATTTAGAACTTGGTCTTGCTGTTTTGTCAGATTGAAAGGGTTTATCCCCTTACCTCCACCTTGCGCCTTATCGTCACTAGCAAACAATCTTGCCAACCATATTTTCGGATAATTCCAGAATGGTATCTTTGCATCTTCAATAAGATGGTTATAATAAGACTTTGAAACGTTGCCATCTTCCAATTGGACTTTGACATCAAAAAGCTTGATTATAAAATCTGAAGAAGTCAACACATCCGGATATATTTCGGGATATATCGCATCTGCATCATTCTTTGAAGCACCAATATTGACACCTACCATAGACGCAATACTTGACAGACTACCTGAAAATGCTCCACCATTTGACAATTCTGGCGCAAGCACAACCATTGAGGTATATTTTTTAGGTGTACTAAGAGCCACAACAATACCAATCACTGCAAAGGCAGAAACAAATATCCCCAAAAGTCTTTTCTCTGAAAGGATTTTTTTCAACAACCCAACTATATCTATTTCCCTATTCTGTTTTTTTTCACACATGAATTACATTTTTTCTGACAAACACATTAAAATCCACAACGTATATTCAATTGTGCAAAAGTAAGAAAATTCTTACATAAGCACAAGCTTGAGTCAACATTATTTACAGCTACATGAAAACGCCATTGTATAAATACGATTCTTTAAAATAATCTTAAAAATGTATATTTACAATCTTAAAAGTATTTTCATAAAAGACATTGCCTATGTTAAAGGTGAATATCCATTACACTTATAGTCCAACAAATGCGATCGCTTACCAATTTTTTTTGCTGGAATTCCTGCTACTATTTCAAAGTCCTCCACATCCTTGGTAACTACTGCTCCAGCGCAAACAACAGCCCCCTTACCAATCGTAACATCTTGAAGAATTGTACACCCAATACCCAGCCACGCATAATCTTTTATCTTAATAGGCTTAAATATGCCACAAAACTTTTTAGAATTTACATCATGAGAACCTGTCATTATATTCACTCGATGAGAAATAGAAACACTATTTCCAACAATAATACAACCTCTTGCGTCTATTACACAATCCCGGTTAATGTGGCAATAATTTCCTACTGTCAATAAATTTGGGTTTATAAAATAATTCCTCTTCATAACGAACGAACCTTCTCCGATTTTTGTCCCCAACCACCGTAAATAGGTCCGCCTCCAACTCCAGAACGGCATGTGAGGCAAAACATCATTTACCATATATTCCATAACAAATGCCTTCAGCCATGAATATGCTATTGACCGTTTGATAAACGTAAAGAACAAAAGCTTTATAAAGAACAAAAGTTTTTTTAGTGAAAATCGCCCATTTGACGTAATTATATAATTATAATACAAGTTTTTATACGGGCGGTTTGACACCCCGTTTTTATCATAAATTTCAATGTCTACATCTACTTTACGAAAGCTATAACCGGCTTTGTAAACGGAAAATATCATCAACCAATCTAACGCATATCCAAACTTACCTTTATTTGACGTATCATACAAGAACTTACGTTGCACATCCGTCCGTATTAACGAAGAGCCATGACGATAAGTCGGGCCATACTCCAACTTCTTAGTGTCATCAACAGCAATCACTCTTCGTATAAAGCCATCATTCTGTTCCAAACTATTGCCATAAACAACAGCAACATTTTTAAGAACATCCGATTTCATTACCATCTCCAAAGACTGTTCACAAACATATCTGTCACCACTATTCAATATGTTTATCCAATCTCCTGTTGCATGTAATATGCCTTTATTCATTGCAGCATAAATTCCATCATCTTTTTCCGAACACCAATAAGCCAAATGATTAGAATATTCACGTATTACATCAACAGTTCCATCTGTACTTCCGCCATCAATGACGATATACTCCTTGTTCTCCCACGTTTGAGAGAAAAAGCTCTCCATCGTCTCCCTTATGTGTTCGGCATCATTATAGACAACCGTTATTACGCTTATTTTATCATCCATGCCCATGTGTCTTTATTTGTTCCACACTCCTTTTGCTTTACCCAACACAAGCAGCTTGCATTGGTAAAAATGTATCAAGCCCATACAGAAGTAACTAACCGCCATACATATCGTTATCGCCTCAATTCCGAACTTGCGCCCAAAAACACCCATTACCATTAAAAACAAAACGGTAAAACCTATGGAAGTATATATCTGCACTCTTATCTTGTTAAGTCCGTTCAACAGGTACGTCACACAATTGTTAAAATTAAACGAGCAAACATACAACAACACACACGCCGAAACGCCAACAGGCACATATACAACAGTGCCAATCCACAGCCTGTAAAACAAGCCGCTAGCAAGAAGCATGAAAGCACCACTCAAAACGGTCAGCATCCATATCTTCAACGACTTTTCAAATGTTCTTTTCACCCAAGCCAAGTCCCCCTTAACATAAGCGTCGGTATAAGCATTCCACAAGGGCGAGATAACAATCGTATAAGCGATGGCGAGAAGATTGAAATACTTGTAGGCAATATTGTAGACCGTGACATCGGACGGGCCGCAGAAACGGGCGACAAACAAGTTTGAAGAGCCGAAAATTACAATGCAACTTGTTATTTGTATCAAGAAAAATCCGAAACCTTTTCCTATCACCTTCTTGGCCAAGCCATAATCAACGGCTTTGGGCGACGGGCGCAGAGCCGAATATTTAATGAACACCGGAATGGCAGCTATCAAGAACACCAAGGCTGGTATCATTGTGAACACCAAAACCACATAAAACAAGCAACCCTCCGACAACCGTGTCAACACATAAACAACTAACAGAGCCAAGACGTTTCCTGAAACCAACAGTAAGTCGTTGACTGCATACTTCTGCATCGCCACAAAAATCATTCCGACGTTTTTCACGACAAACATCATCAGCGTGAATGCAAAAGCCACAAGCATCGTCTTACGCAAATACCCTTCAGCAACCATATGTGTATTGAACAGCTCGGTCAAATCAACGGCATACAGCAACACCGAACCGACAACACCCAAGCCAATAGCAATCAAGGCCAGCAAGAAGAATGTCGTGCTTATTATCGACTTTGCTCCCGTGAAATCATTGATCGATATTGCTTCAGTGAGGTAATTGCGCATCCCATTCCCCAAGCCTATGTCAAAATAAGCGAACCAATACAATATCGATGACATCGTCATCCAAATACCATACACCTCGTTCTCAAGATAACCGAGCGTGACCGGGACTATCAACAACGATGTGGCCAATCCTATAACTTTAAGAATTATTGAAAATAAAATATTCTTACGCAACGCCACACTGCGCGCATCATTTGATGCAAACATTTTTTTCAACCTTTCAGGAAACATCTATAAAGTTATTCTTTATTTCTCCGTTACATTATCTTAAACTCTTCCACTCTCCTCGTTTTACTTGAGAAGTTGACGCCAATTTTGTAAACCGGGCGGTTGTTTTCACAATGGCAATGAGGGATTTAATGCGATGCAAAAATAGCAAAATTTCATGACAACGCAATGCTTAGGTGAAATTATAATTATTTAAGCAGACAATTCGTTATAACGAAGATTGCTCTAACTGCCTGACCAAGAAGTTTTCTAAACTTGACTTGTCCGGCAACTGAAGCTTATAGGTGGAAACAAATAATTGATTGCTCATTCCCGCAATGGCATACTCTACCATTTTCTTTCCTTTTTTTGTACATAGTAATATTCCTATGGGCGGATTGTCACCAGGATGCATCTCATTTTCTTTGTAATAAGAAACATACGCGTTCAACTGCCCAAGGTACTCATGCTTGAACTCGTCGTTTTTCAATTCGCAGATTACGCTGCAATGCAATATTCTGTGATAAAACACGATGTCGGCAAAATAGTATTCATCATCTATGATGATGCGTTTCTGGCGAGCCTCAAAACAAAAGCCCTTGCCCATTTCCAACAAAAACTCCTCCAAATGGGCGAGCAGGGAGTTCTCCAGGTCTTTTTCAGAATACGCTTCTTTTGCATCAAGTCCAAGAAACTCAAACGTGAAAGGTTGCCGGATGTCCATTAAGGAATTGCCTGATGGCTGGACAATAGAATTCAGAAGCACCTGCGGATTACGACTTATCCCACTGCGGAAGAACAGATTTGTCGCCATTTGCCGGCGAAGTTCTTTAACGGACCAGCACCCCTTCATACATTCTGTTTCATAGAAAAAACGAGCCAAAGGATCTTTCTCTGTCATTATTTCACGTATGTGTGAAAAGGACAGGCGGCAGACTATCTTTTCGGGAGGTGTAACAAATTTATGCGACGATGTCGCATGTTTTTCCAATTCATGCGACGGCATCGCATGTTTTCCGTTGACAAACAATTCCCGAATCTGTGGGTATTCCAAATAGAATGAGCGTGAAACCCTGAAAAGCGTTTCATTCAGTCCTCGTATCTTTACCTTTTCTTCAAGACGTTTAAGCAGCCGTTCTCCATACCGTGCGCGATCTTTCCCCTTCTGTTCGTACTCAACAATATAACAGCCGATTAGCCAGTTACGCATAGTTGCATACTGGTTGACAGCCCTAACCGCCGCCCTTTGAGCGTATTGATGAGTCTGTAGGACACTGTCTGACAAATCTTCAAACGAAGGAGCCTCCCCGCTTTCCCATTTGTCTTTTATCTTTATCAATGCAGATGTTACATTAAGTTCTGTTTTACTTGACATAAAAATAGAAAAAACATATACATACAGTCATGCTGTAAACGGTTGTTTACTTAATCCGCCACTCTTCCACTCCCCTCGTTTTGCTTGAGAAGCTCACGCCTATCTTGTAAACTTTGCGGTTGTCCATCAAGAAGGGGGCGGCGTAGTTGTTTTCCTCTATCTGGCGAAGGGCATCGTCAGCCGACTTGTCAAGCTTGCACTCGATGATATAGATGTAGTCTGACGTTTTTATCAGCACATCCATGCGGCGGTCGCTCGTTGCGCGTTCCACCTCTACATAGAAGCCCATGATTTTGAATATGAGGTAAAGGGCGTTCTGGAAATACAGCTCCGCATCGCCGACTATCTTATAGTCTGTGTCGGCCAGCATGGCTTG